>JACCEC010655891.1_pt1 | contig 23051 bp, 18 predicted proteins | sample 7450121 | NCBI WGS metagenome assembly JACCEC01 (sample SAMN15323455, study PRJNA562643) | freshwater metagenome | isolation source: river surface water | place: USA:Blue River Watershed | collected 2017-08-18 | reverse complement strand
GGTGACGGTGCTGTCGATAGCGGGCTTCGTGCTGATCGTGATCGGCTATGGGCAGACGAGGCTCGCGCCTGTGCCGCTCTGGGAGCCGCCGTTCTGGACGCGCCATCTGTCGCTGCTGCTGAACCTGCTGGCATTTATTCTGCTCACCGCCGCCTATGTGCCACGCAATGCGATCAAGGCGCGCATCGGTCATCCTATGGTGGCCGGGGTAAAACTCTGGGCACTCGCGCACCTGATCGCGAATGGCAATCTTGCCGACCTGCTGCTGTTCGGCAGCTTCCTGATCTGGGCCGTGCTGGATTTCCGCACATCGCGTCGCCGTGATCGCGAGAACGAAGTCAGCTACCCGCCGGGCAATCTGCTGGGCAGCTTCGGCACGCTGGCCATCGGCGTCGTTGTCTGGTTCGCGTTTGCGAAATGGCTGCATGCGCAGTGGATCGGCGTGAGCCCGCTGGGCATGTGAGCCCGGGCGCCCTGCTTAACTGCAGAGCGCGCGTATGTCTTCCGGTATCGGCAGCGCGCGTATGCCGCCGCCTTCTTTCGCTGCAGCGAAGATGCGTACCTCATTGCAGCGCATGATCTCTTCCTCGCCGCGCATCACGCGATAGCTCTGCACGAAGCTCTTGCTGCGCCACTCGGTGATGCTGACATGAATCTGCAGCTCATCGCCATAGCTGGCCGTGCGCACAAAACTCGCCTGGGTGTCGACCAGCGGCGTGCCGATCAGGCCGCTGCTTTTTTCTGTCTCATGCCAGGCCGGCACACCGCATTCGATGAAGAAGTGGCGCGACGCGGCGTCGATCCACCGAAAAAAATTCGGGAACCAGACGATGCGTGCAGGGTCGCAATCGCCGAATTCGACGCGGACGGTGTAGATGACGGTCTTGCTCATGAGAGGCTTTCGGTAGACGTTCGCGCACGGCGCACCCAGTGCACCGGCTGGGCTTTCACGGGTCGGGGCGGCGCGCCGAACTCAGCGAGTACGCGATCCAGCCCGCTGCCGGCCTCGTCGGCCAGCGCGGCCTCACGCGCGCGGTGTATCGCGGCGGCACGCTCGGTGGCGCTGCTGTCGGTGCGAGCGAGATGACGAATTATATGCAGCAGGTTCTCGCGTCCGCGGTCGTTGGTGTCGCCATAGCCCTTGATCAGCCGTCCACACAGACTTAGTTCATGACCCAGCAACCAGTCCTGCGCCGCGCCATCGATCACTGCGGACAGCCATTCATCGATCTGCTGCTGCTCTTGCGCAAAACGGCTGCTGAATGGGCGCAGGTAGCGCGTCGCCGCCATCAATCGCAACAGTATCGTGCCCGGCACGGTGTGCGACGCCAGCCTGACCGGCATCGCCCAGCTGGATTTGCCTTCGGCGATGCGCTGCCGGTCCCAGTCGCGCAGCCGCGTCGCCAGCGCCACTGGCAACATGGCGGCGATTTCCGTGACTCCGGGTTTGAAGTGGTCATAGACCGCCAGCACGTCGCTGTCCGTCGCCTTGACCTCTGCTCTGACGCGCGCCATGCGTGAGGCCCGGCTCTTCAGATCCGCAACGCGCGCGATGTCGTCATAGCTCATCCACAGCGCCAGCCAGCGTGCGGTCTCGCGGCTGAGGCGATACGACTGTGTACCCTTCGGGTCGGCCCGCTGTTCCGCCTGGATGACACGCTGCATGCGCTCCAGATAGCGTATTGCGTAGCGGCCGCCCTGATACTCGCGCAGACGGGCAAGGCCCAGCGACAGGATGTCGTGAATCATCGCCGGGAAAGCGGCCAGCTCGGCCTCGGGTGCAGGGTGTGCGACAGCCTCTGCCAGTTGTTCGGCGAGCATGGCATTCGTAGAGCGCGCCTGATCGACGACAGTCCATGCCGCATCGAATCCCCGCTGGCTGGCTTGTGCGCCGCGTCCGGATTGTGCGATCACCTTCAGGCACAGCGCCTTCTCAAAGGGCAGCACGCCACTGGCGGCCAGCGCACCAAACATCACTGCGCTGACAACGGTGCCGTTCTGCTGCGCGATGCGCTGCATGTCCAGCAGATGATGTCCACGGCTGACCGACTGTAACAGGGACAATAGCGTGGCCTGCTCCAGCCGGCCGTCGCCGGGCACGCTGCGCTCGATGGTGGTGAAGGTGCGTGAGGTCGATGAGATCATCACCGTACGGTCTGGCGAGGGCAGTCCGTTACTCGCGCAGCGCGCCGACTCCAATAATTCGGACGACACCACGGCATCCAGCGCACCGGGAATCGCATTCAGGCTGAACACGGGCCGGCGACCCTTCAGCGCGCTCTGCGGCACGGGCAGCATCTCGAAAAAATACGTGGTGGCGCCGGTGCGCTGCGCGACACCGGGGATGGATGTCGCCTGCGCCGCAAAACCGGCCTCGCGCGCCGCGTCCACCAGCCAGTCGGCCAGCACGCCGCCGCCCTCGCCACCGAGCGCGCAGATCAGCACCGAGATCGGACGAGAGTGATTGATCGTGTCGTTCATCATGATGCTCACGCCGGTTGCAGCCAGCGCAGCGCCAGCTGCCGCAAGCCGTCAATGATGCGCTCATGCCAGCGCGGGTTCTGGATGACCTCTGCGCGATAGAAGCTCGGGCACAAGGTTGCGGCATGCGCATTCTCGCCGCACAGGCCGCAGCCGACGCAGCCATCGATGACGGTCGCGACCGGATCGACTTTCAGGGGATCGGGATTGTCCTTCAGCGTCAGGGTCGGACAGCCCGACAATCGTATGCAGGCATGATCGCCATTACAGACATCCTCGTCGACACCGTACTTCACCCGCACCACGCGTTCACCAGCGGCGCGCAGCGATTCCAGCCAGGGTCGCACGCGCCGCTGGCGTTCGAGCTGGCACTCGCCCTCGGCGATGATGACCTTCAGCCCGCTGAACTCGGTGGTCAGCGCTTCTTTCAGCACATCGCGCATCGCCGCCACGCGGTAGGAATGCACGACGCGCATCCACTGCACGCCCAGTCCGGCCAGCGTCTTTTCGATCGTGTGATTGCTCGCGGTGAGGCTCGCGAGCTTGTCAGTCGCCTGCGCCTTGGACGATCTGTCCGGAGTCGAGATGATGTCCTGCGTGCCCGTGGCCGAGGTGTAGCCATTTTTGAAGATCAGCAGCACTGCATCATCGCCATTGAACAAGGCCGACTGCACGCCGGTCAGCAAGCCGTTATGCCAGAAGCCGCCATCGCCCATGATGGAGAGCACGCGGCGCTGCATGACCGGTGATACACCGGCGCGGCTGGCCAGGCTCATGCCGTAGCCAAGGATGGAATGGCCGAATGAAAACGGCTCGAAGGTGGCGAACGAATGACAACCGATGTCGGCAGCGACATGCACCTTGCCGACCTCCTGTTGCGCGAGCTTGAGCGCAGAAAACACCGGACGCTCGGGACAGCCGACACAAAACCCCGGCGGCCGCGCGGGCAGTGTCGCATCGAGTTTCGCGGCCAGCTGCTGACGACGCATGGCGGCGGCATCGATCATTGCTTGCACAGGAGCGGCACTGGCAGCAGGCAGGTGACGGGCAAAGAAGGCCAGCAGCCCGCGCATCATGACTTCCGGCGTCAGTTCGCCGGTCGCCGGTAACAGATCCTTGCCGTGCAGCGCGGTGCTGATGCCCTCGCGACGCAGGGTGGCAGCGATCTCCAGCTCGATATATTCCGGCGAGCCTTCTTCCAGCACCAGCACGGCCTGCTTGCCGCGCGCGAATTGTGCGATCTGCTCGGGCACCAGCGGATAGGTGACATTCAGCACCAGCAGCGGTATCTCGCTCTCGCCAAACGCATCGGCCAGTCCGAACTGCTGCAGCGAACGCAATAGCGCGCTGGTCAGACCGCCCTGCACGATCAGGCCGATCTGCGAATGACGACCGGCATGGATTTCATTCAACGCATGCTCGAGAATATATTTTCGCGCAGCGGGCAATCGCTGCTCGACTTTGAGTTTTTCATGACCGAAAGTTACCGGCGGATGAGCCAGTTTGCTGTAATTGAATTGCGCAGGTTCGGGCAACGGTGACAGCGCGGACACCGTCGGCGTGCGATTGTCTTTGCAGACAAAACTGCCGCGCACATGGCAGGCGCGTATGCGCAACTCCATCATCGCCGGCATGTTGGAGGCTTCGGACAATGCAAATGCATGCTCGACCATGTCCACCATGACGGGCAGCTCGGGACGCGGATCAAACAGCAGCATCGTCGATTTCATCGCATAGGCGTGCGTGCGCTCCTGCACGACGGACGCACCTTCGCCGTAATCCTCGCCGATCACCATCAGCACGCCGCCGGTGACGCCCGGCGACGCGAGATTGGCCAGCGCATCGGCGGCGACATTGGTGCCGACGATGGATTTCCAGGTCACCGCGCCGCGCACCGGGTAATGGATCGACGCACCCAGCATCGCAGCGGCCGAGGCTTCGTTCGAGCAGGCCTCGACCTGCACACCGAGTTCGGCCACCAGTTCCTTTGCCTGCACCATCACATCCAGAAGATGTGAGACCGGCGCGCCCTGATAGCCGCCGATGTAGCTGACTCCCGATTGCAGCAGGGCCTTAGTGATCGCGAGAATGCCTTCGCCGTGAAATTCCTCGCCGCTACCCAGCCGCAATTGTTCGATTTGTTTATTAAATGATATTTCCATCGCCAGGTGCCCCGAGAAACCCTCGCGATGATAATCGGTCTATATCCATCCGTTGCGATTAGATGCAGCACTGATTTTCAGCGATTGCGGGAATCCGTGACTGAGGCATTGAGCAGAATAAAAAATTCAAAAAAGACAATGCTTTACAAAATATTTGACTAGCGTTTGCACTTACAAGCCCATAAAAGTATTATCTGGTTTAAATAGTGACTTCTCGGTAATTCTTCTTCATATTCCCCAGGAGAGCAGCATGCTGATGTCGACCAAGGCCACCCGTTATGCGCACCAGCTGCTCAAGTCCCGAGCGGCCGGCACGCTGCTGCCCGCGCTGAGCGATGAAATCAGTCTGAGCATCGATGATGCGTACGATATCGCGCGCAGCATCGTCGACATCCGCATCGCGCAAGGCGAAACCCCGGTGGGCCGCAAGATCGGTTTTTCCAACCGCAAGCTCTGGCACCGTTACGGCAAATCTGCTCCGATGGAGGGCCCGATATGGTCCACGCTGTTCGACAGCACGGTCGAGTTCGCGATGGATAACGCCGCTTTGCACAAGCTGACCCGGGCCGCGCAGCCACGCATTGAGCCGGGTCTGGTGTTCAAGCTGGCCCGCACGCCCGACCCCGAGACCGACCTGGCTGGCGTGACCGAATGCCTTGAGTGGATGGCCAACGGTTTCGAGATCGTGACCTCGCCGTTCCGTCAGTGGTCCTTCGAGCCCGCCGATGCGGTGGCCGCGTTCGGACTGCACCGCGCACTGATCGTCGGCGAACCCCGGATGCTGTCACGACAGCGCCGAGCCAACCTGCCCGATGTGCTCGCAGGCGCCTCGCTCTCCCTGTCGCGCTCGACCGCTGACAGCACCGCACTGTGCGCCGCCGGTCTGGGCAGCGATGTCCTCGACAGCCCGCTGCATGCGCTGCATGCCTTGCACCAGCAGCTGCAGGCGCAAGAGCGATTCGCCCCCTTGCAGGCGGGTGAATTGATCATGACCGGCAGCTGGACCGACGCCCTGCCCGTCAAGCGGGGCGAAGTCTGGTCGTCCGCGTTTTCGCAGCTGAACCTGCCGGGACTGAACCTCTCGTTCAGCTGACACCATCGCTGGCGCCGTCGGGGCGATGATCTGCAGGCTAGTTGTTCAGGAAGGAAAAATCAGGTGAGCCGTCGACTCGGAAGCGCTCCCCGGGTTCAAGCATTTGTCGCGCGATGATCCCGAGTCATCCGGATCCGGAACAGGGCAAGCTTCCCCACGGATCTTCGCTATTTTGAATTAAAGAGCCGTATCCCCGTCTCATCCATCTGTCGCTGCTCCTGCTTCGCGGCCACTGCGGCCGCATTGCGCTGCTCGCGCTCGACCATTGCTTCCATCTTCGCCTGCTCGCGCTGCGCGGCGGACAGCTTGTCACGCGCCACGCCCAGGTCATGCTCGGCCGCCTCGCGCTGCTTGCTGACTCGCAGGCGCAGGCCGTGCAGATGATCGAGGAATTTTCGGTACGCGATGTTGTCGGCGATGGTGTGCGCTTCTTTCTGCGCCTCGTTGTACCTTGCCAGATAATCCTGTTTGAGCTTGTCGATATGCGCTTCGCTGGCCTCCAGCTGGGTGACTCGCGCGCGTGCGGCATTGACCTCCGCCTGCGCTTCCTGCGCGGCGGACTCGGCTCGCTGCTTGAGCACGGACCAGGTCTTGTTCATGGGGGGATGGTAGCAGCTGCGGGCGGCAGGCCCGTTATTGGGCCATCAGCTCGCTGATCATGCGTCGGGTGGCCGTGTAATCCACCTCGGCCTCCATGTCCTGCCGTAAAAATTCCTCCAGATGGCCGCGCATCTGTATGGCCAGATCCAGATCGGCATTCGCGCCGGCTTCGTACGCGCCGACCGAGATCAGATCCTGATTCTGCTGATACAGCGACCACAAGCGGCGCAGACGGTTCGCCTGCTTCAGCTCATGCGGCTGCAGCAGGTTCTGCATGACCCGCGATATCGAGCCATTCAGATCGATCGCCGGATAATGCGCGGCATCGGCCAGTTTGCGCGACAACATCACCTGACCATCGAGCGACGCACGCGCGATGTCGACGATGGGATCCTGCGCATCATCGCCTTCGGCGAGCACGGTGTAGATCGCCGTGATCGCCCCATAGCCATGTCGTCCGACACCGGTGCGTTCGATCAGATTGGGCAGCAGCGCGAACACCGAGGGCGGATAGCCTTTCGCCGTGGGCGGCTCGCCGATCGCCAGACCGATTTCGCGCTGTGCATGCGCTACCCGCGTCAGGCTATCCATCAGCATCAGCACATTCTTGCCCTGATCGCGGAAGTACTCGGCGATCACATGCGTGAGGTGAGTGGCCTTGAGCCGCATCACCGGCGATACATTGGCGGGAGCGGCGACAACGACGGATTTTGCACGTCCCTCCGGGCCGAGCACTTCATTGATGAAGGCCTGCACCTCGCGGCCGCGCTCGCCGATCAGGCCGATCACGACCACATCGGCTTTGGTAAAGCGGGTGATCATGCCGAGCAATGAACTCTTGCCCACACCGGAGCCGGCGACCAGACCGATACGCTGGCCACGCCCCAGCGTGAGCAGGCCATTGATGGCCTTCACGCCGACATCCAGCACCTGATTGATCACGCCGCGCTCCATCGGGTTCAAGGGCGTGCCCAGCAAAGCCAGACGATCCGGGCAATCAATCGCCGGTCCGCCATCAAGCGGCTCGCCAAACGCATCGATCACACGGCCCAGCAGCGCGGAGCCAAGCTTCGCCTCAGAGGAATTCGTCACGATGCGTACTGTCGCGCCGGGACCAATGCCGACAGGTTCGGTAAAAGGCATCAGGAACAGCGTCTGATCATTGAAACCCACGACTTCCGCTGACACGCGCGCGCCCTGCCCGCTCTCTATCTCGCACAGCGCACCCAGCGGCGCCATGATGCCGCGGGCTTCGAGCGTCATGCCGACCAGCCGCACCAGTGTGCCGGTGTGCTCTGCCGGCGGCGCCTGCGTGCGGCCGACGAGATGATCGACAACGTCGGAAAAATCAATCATGACGCTGCGCTGTCTCCGGCCTCTGCCGGGGATGGATCGCCTGCGAGCACCACGCCATGCAGGTCGCCGGAAGGTTCGGCGCCCGACGGCCCGGTGTCCTCTGAGGCGAGCACATCATCCGCGAACGCATGTCGCGTATCGTCTGCGGCCACTATCGGGTCGGGGATCTGTGCGCCCACCGCTGCCGCCTTCCTGGCGGGCTGCGACGAGCTGCGCTGCAGCAACGGATTGGGTGCGGCCGGACGCCAGCCGCCCGCCGTGGGCTGGGCCAGCGATTTGCTGATGCCATTGACTCGCCGGTCGATCAGGTCCTCGACCACGCTGCCATCGAGTGATGCACGCACACTGCCGCGCGCCAGCAAGGCATCCGGACGCAGCACGATGCTGTCGCCGAACGAGGCGATCAATGGCTTGTACTGTTCAAGATCTTCGGGATTCAGATGAACGATCACGGCCTTCTCGCCGCTGGCCGCCAGTTCGCGAAGGCAATTGTCCACCAGGCGTGAGATCGTTTGCGGCGACTGGGTCAGTTCACCACGCACCAGCTGCTCGGCCAGATGAACCGCCAGTTTTTTCATGGGCTCGAACAAGGTATCGGGATCTTCGCTGAGCCTTTGCAGCCCCGCGATGAGCTGTGTCAGCTGGGCACGTTGTTCGTCGAACTCTTGGTGCAGCTGGGCCGTTGCCTGCGCGATACCGGCATCCAGTCCTTCCTGATAGGCGGCCTCGCGCGCTTCCTGCCGACCCTGCTCCCGCGCCTCTTCGCGCGCGGCTTGCAACAGGCTCTCGATGGCGGCGCTGTTCAGCGCAGGCTCTGTGGCCGGTGGTTCGGCAGGTTCTGCGGCAGCTTCTGCTGTCGGTTCTTTCGAAGGTTCTTCCGCAGGCTCTGTGATCATTTCTGCGAGCGGTCCTGCGCCCGGTTCGGCCAACAGCGGTTCATGCGTGCCGGCGTCTGCATCATCTTGCGGCGACAGGCCCGTTGACGCGTCGGCCGGAAATTCGGCAGCCGATGGCGTAGAGGATCCGGCGAGCGATTCGGGCGATTCGGGCGATTCGGGCTGTTCGGGCACCGGATCCGGCGTGTCCGCCTGATCTGACGACAGTATCGCGTCCCTGCTGCCAACATCGGTAATGTCCAGATTGCCCGGCGCACTCACCGCAGGCACTGCGCCGATGGCCTGTTCCGACGATGATTCAGGATCAGTGCCGGCGGTGATGCCTGCTTCACTCTGCGCTGCCATGTCGGCGCTCACGTCGCTGCCTTGCTCGTGGCCATCGACGTCAACGTTGACGTTGCGATTGCCGTGGCCATTGGTGACGTCGTCCTGCGTGCTGTCGCCCGCAACGGCCTTCTCGCTTGCCGCATCGGCGGCGGTGGATTCTTCAGAGGATAGAGCCCCTTCGTCAGGAAGGGCTTGCGGCTGCGGGCTGCTGTCGAGAGCCTCAGGGGCTGCTACCGCAGGCAAATCACTCTCAGCAGCGAGGCGTTCTGCATGCTCCGGGACATCGCCGTGCGACTGATCGGCCGCGGCGGGCGCATCGTCAACCGAAACTGCATCCTCATCCCCGCCGGTGTCGTACTCGGCGAGGAATTCGGCGCGCGGGATGGCGTGCTCACCCAGCAGCTGATTCGACCTGAAATCTTTTGGCGGGAGACTCTGCTGGTCCCGCAGCAGCGCATTGCCGGCGTAGGCAGCATCGGGTCTGCCGTCCAGATCGACGTGGAACGCCGCATCTTCTTTTTCGCGCTCGCGCGCGAGCAGGTTCTGGATCGCAAAGGGATTGTTCGCCGGATCGAACATCCGGTTCGGCAGCCAGTCGTGCCGCTTGGGCACACGCTTGCCTGCCTGCCTTTGCGAGAGCGCGCTATCAGACAAAATCGGCTCCGCCGGACGCCAGGATCAGCTCGCCCTTTTCCGACAGCTTACGGGCAGCACGCATGACTTTCTTCTGCGCGTCTTCGACTTCGGTCATGCGCAGCGGTCCCTTGGCTTCCATATCGTCCAGGAACATGCCGCGCGCGCGGCTGGACATGTTGTCCAGGAACTTGCCCTTGACCTCTTCGGTCGCACCCTTCAAGGCGATCATCAGCAGGTCGGGTTCGACTGCGCGCATCAGCGCCTGGATGCCGCGATTGTCCACTGCGGTCAGGTTCTCGAAGCTGAACATGTTGTCCTGGATTCGCAGCGCCAGTTCTTCGTCGATCTGGCCCACGCCCTGCAAGATCGCGCCTTCCAGCTCGACCTTGGTGAAGTTCATGATCTTTGCTGCGGCCTTCACGCCGCCAAAGCTGGAGGACGACGCCGATGCATTGCTGGAGAATTGCTTTTTCATGATCGATTCGAGCTCTTCCATCGCGGAAGGCTGAACCGTGTCGAGGCTTGCGACACGCTGGATGACTTCCGGGCGCGACTCTTCCGGCAGGAAAGCCAGCACGTCGGCAGCGACTTCGGATTCCAGCACCGACAGAATGATCGCCGTCACCTGAGGATGTTCACCGCGGATCATCTCGGCGATCGCGCGCGCATCCATCCACTGCAGGATCTCCAGACCGCGGCTGGCGCGGTTGGGCATGATGCGGGCCAGCACGGAGGCGGCCTTGTCCGGGCCGAGCGCCCGCTTGAGCACGGTCTCGACGTATTCGGTGGTACCCAGCGACAAACTGGTCTGGCGCTTGAGCATATCGACGAACTGGTCGAGAACGACGTTCACCGCCTCCTGCGACATATCGGCGACTGACACCATCGCCGCGCCGAGTTCCTGCACCTCTTTCGGGTCCAGGTAGCTGATGATGTTGGACGCGAGATCTTCGCCGAGCAGGAGCATCAGCACTGCCGCGCGCTGAACATTCGTGATCTCGGCGAGCTCTCGTCTGAGATCATCCGTCATGACTACTGTGCCGTCGTTATCTGCCATGGGTTACCTCTGTTGCCTGTAGTGCTGCATTGTGCTTCGTGAATGGATATCTTTGTCGCGCGGCGCTCGCACGCTTTATTTTTTGCTCGGCGCCAGACCGTCTTTCAGCAAGTTCTTGATGATCAGGATCATTCGGTTGCGCTCCTTCTCGGTCAGCATTTTCACCAGAACCAGCTTGTCGTCGTAGCTCTTGGCATCGCTCAGCATCTCGGTCGGCAGCGTGACTTTTTTCTTCGGCTTGAACTTCTTCTTCATCTGCTCGAGATCCTGAGTCTCCTCGCCTGTCTCGGCAGGCGCCTTCGGCGCGGCGGCTTTTGCGGGAGCCGCCTTTGCCGGAACGGCTTTGCTGTCGGCGACCTTGCTGTTGGCGGTTTTGGCTGCCGCGACCTTGGTTTCTTCTGCCATGTTCTTTTCCTGTCGTTTGTGTTTGCGGGCCAGTTCTGATTACGACCTGACCATGTTCTTCAGCACCAGGGCCACCCTGCCTGATTCCTGCGATACCAGCATGCGGATCAGCGCCACTTTGTCATCATAGCTGTTCGCTGTATCGAGCATGTCGGCGGTGAAGGTCGGCTTCTTCGGCTTCATCGCCTGCATGCGGGCACGCAGTTCGTCGAGGCTCTCGCCCTCTTCCAGCTCGAACTCGCCCTCGGCCAGTTCGTCTTCTTCGCCCTCCTCGCCTTCGCCGGCCGCCTCTTCCTCGGCCAGCCTTGCCTCTTCGGCAGCCTGTTCTTCGGCGAGACGCTCTTCCTCGGCAGCGGCCTCTTCAGCGAGACGCTCTTCCTCGGCAGCGGCCTCTTCGGCGAGACGCTCTTCCTCGGCAGCGGCTTCCTCGGCGAGGCGCTCCTCTTCGGCCGCAGCTTCCGCTGCCGCAGCTTCTTCGGCCAGCTTGACCTCTTCGGCGAGCCTGAGCTCTTCGCCAATCCGTGCCGCCTCGGCCGCCTTGGCCGCTTCGACTGCCTTGGCAATTTCGGCAAGCTTGTCTTCTTCGGCACGCTTGACGTCTTCGGCGGTCGGGCCGTGCGGCGGCAGAATCTGGTTGATCGTCGGGCCTTTGACCATCGGACGAACCACGGCCAGCAGGAACACGATGATCACGAGTGCCGCCACGCCGATTTTAATGAAGTTCTGCAGATCGGCATCCGCCCACCAGGGTTTCAGGGGCTCCGGAGCCAGTGTCTCGAAACGTGCCGGCGCTACTGTCACGACGTCACCACGGGCTTCGTTGTAACCGACGGCGCTGCGCACCAGCTGCAGCATGCGGTCCAGCTCTTCCTTGGTATACGGGATGGTCGTGGGCGAACCGGCAGGCACGGGCTTGCCGTCCGGCGTGTACTGCGGCGCAGGACGCTCGGCCACTACCACGGCCACCGTCAGGCGCTCGATCGTGCCCAGCGAATTCTTCACATGACGCACCGAACGGTCCATCTCGAAGTTGCGGGTCGCACGCGTGGTGACGATCTCGTTATTGATCGGCTTCTTCTCGTTGGTATTGGTGTCGGTCGTCAGATCGGCATCCGGCGGCGGCGAGTTCGACATCGCGCCGGGAATGCCTTCCGGATCGATCTTGTACTTGCGCTCGGTGGTCAGGGCCTCGGAACGCGGCTTGACGCCTTTGTCCTTGTTATCGAAATCTTCGGTCGTGGTTTCGACGGTGGTGTAATCCAGCGTCAGATTGACCTCGGCCTTCACCGCGGCCTCGCCCACCACGGGCGCCAGCAGCTCCGTGACGCGATTGCGATAAGACTCCTCAGTGCGCTGCTTGTGCTGCATCTGAGCGATGGTCAGACCCATCGTCGCATCGACCGGGTTTTCATCGGTCATCAGGTTGCCCTGGTCATCGACCACGGACACATTGTTCGGCGCCAGATAGGGCACGCTGGAAGACACCAGATGCACAATGGCCTTTACCTGCGGCGTGGTCACGCCTCGGCCCGCATGGGGAGTGACGACCACTGAGGCCTTGGGCGTGGCGCGCTCGCGCACGAATACGCTCTGCTTGGGCAGCGCCAGATGCACGCGGGCGGCCTTGATGGTGGAAATCTGCATGATGCTGCGCGCGAGTTCCTGCTCGATGGCCGTGTTGTACTGCACCTGTTCCATGAACTGCGAGGTCGTCATCGACGACTTGTCTTTCAGCGACTCCATGCCGATCGGCTGGGCTTCTTTCGGAATGCCCTGTCCGGCAAGGAAGATCCGCGCCTCGTGATAGCGCGCCTCGGGCACGGTGATCTGACCGCTGCCGGTATCGATTTTTGGTTTGAAGTCGGCCGCTTTGAGCGCCTCCAGCGCTGCCTGTTTGTCGTTCTCGGTCATGCCGGGCATGATCGGACGGTAGGGCGTGGTCTGGCTGAACTGGAAGGACATCGCCGCGATCAGCAGCACGATGAGTATGGCGATGGCCGGCAGTGCGCGGCGTACCGCAGGCTGCTTGAGCAAGCCGTCCGCCCAGCCCTTGAACTGTGCAAGGCCGCCAGACACGCCGCTGACTGCGCCGGGCAAGGGTCCGGGGTTTTGTGCGCCGCCGGCCATGGGCAAGCCGGCAGCTCCGGCGCCATTCGCGGCTGCGGTCTGTCCTGTTGGCAGTTGCGGAGGCATGCCTCCATTCATCGTTGCTTCGGCCATGTTCTGCTCTCTCGAGGTTGGCTTTGATCGTTACTGTGTTTTGGCGGAATCGCTTGTTACACCGGCATGTTCAATATGTCTTCGTACGCCTTGAGCACCTTGTTGCGTATCTGCAGGGTCGCTTCAAAGGCCAGCGAGGATTTCTGCATCGCCAGCACGACATCGGTCAGAGGAACGTCCTCGCCGCGGTCATAGGCTTCGCGCAGACTGCTCGCGTACTGCTGCACTTCATTGGTCTGCACGACCGCAGTCTTGATCGCATCGCCGAAACTCGGCTTGCCGATCTCGGGCGTCGGTGTCGACAACACCTGCGGCGTATTCTTTCCCGCCGCATCGACCTGATACTGGCGAAATGTCGCCAGCATGGAATCGATGTTGGCCTGGCTGTTGATCCGGTCGACCATGTCCGTGACTCCTTTTCTTTAACCCGCCGCCAGCGTCGGCAGACCGCGCTCTCTGAACTGCGCCATCTTGTAGCGCAGCGAGCGCGGACTGATGCCGAGCTTCTTTGCGGCTTCCGAACGATTGCTGCTGGACTTGATCGCTGCCATGACGGCCTGATACTCACTGCTCTTGACCGCAGCAGACAAGGCGCCGGATTCGGCCTCATTCATCGCCGACAGCTCGTTCGTCACAGGTGCCGCTGTTGCGATGGCTTCGGGCACGGCATCGCTGCCCTGCGCTTCCCACTCATCGAACATCAGATCGGATTCATCGATGGTGTCACCATTGCAGAGCACCAGCGCGCGCTGCACGACGTTCTGCAACTCGCGCACATTGCCGGGCCAGCTGTAGTTCTGCATCATCTCTGTCGCGCGCGGCGAGAGGCGCACTTGTCGGTCCGAGGGACCGTAGTTGGATAAAAACTGATTCACCAGCGGCAGAATGTCGCCGGGACGGTCGCGCAAAGGCATCACGCTCAGCTTGAAAGCGCTGATGCGGAAATACAGATCTTCGCGGAACTCGCGATTGGCTATCGCTTCGCGCAGATCCTTGTTGGTCGCAGCGACGAGGCGCACATCGAGTTCGATCGGTGCATTACCGCCCAGGCGAGTGATTTTGCGTTCCTGCAAAACGCGCAGCAGCTTGGTCTGCAGGTGATAGGGCATCTCGGCGATCTCGTCGAGGAAGATGGTGCCACCCTGCGCCTGCTCGAACAGACCACGATGTTCTTTCAGCGCGCCGGTGAAGGCGCCTTTCTCATGGCCGAACAGCATGTCTTCAATCAGGTTTTCGGGCAGCGCCGCGCAGTTCATCGCGACGAACGGGCCGCTGCGGCGCGGCGATGCATCATGCAGCACGCGCGCGAGCACATCTTTACCGGCGCCGGTCGGGCCGACGATCAGTGCGGACACCTGAGTCTGTGCGACGCGACGCGCGAGCTCCAGCAAATGCTGGCTGACCGGATCGACGAACACGAAGGTCTGGGGACTGTTCTTTGGCACCTCGTTGCGGGTGGGCGCCAGCGCCAGTGCATTGCGCCAGCTGTCGACCGACCAGTCCTCATCCGAGAGCACATGGTAAGCGCCGCGGCGCATTGCCTCGATGCCCAGCTCGAACTGGTTGCGTTCGACGCGGCAAAGCACGGGGATCGCATGGCCGAAGGCCTGGGTCAGCTTGCGCACTTCTTCCAGCAAGCCGGTGTCGCCCATCAGCCGGATCACTACCAGCCGCGCGCGCGCCAGACCCTGCTTGAGGTCGTGCAGCGTGGTCACGGGCAAGAGCTGCAGGCCTGCCTGCTGCAGGTGCTCGCGCTCGACCGAGCCAACGGCGGTCTTGGGATCCAGCCACAGGGCCGGGTGCGAAGTTTCTGTCAGAGCTGTCACTTTGATTGCCTATGAGAACAATGGACGCTTGCTTCATAGCAATCCCTGTGCCAGCCGTTTTAGTGAGGAAACACGGGGGTTTTGCGGGGGGATGTCGGAACGGCAGAGCTTTGCCGGGGGGAGGAAAACGTCATCCGCTTTGGCGGCAGACGGAAAGCCGACAGCGCTTGTTTATCCGCGCAGGATCAGGCCCAGGCGCAGCTACGCTTGGTGACCTGCGACCGACAGCTTGCCGGTTACTCTGCCGTCGTTGAACTCGTCTGATCGCCTGAACTACTCCGGACAATCCTTGTAGCTGGTCTTCAGGCACAAATCCGCCTGCTGCATCGCGCCCTGCAGCTGCTCGGCACGCATGCCCTTGCCCGCCCGGGTGGCTACCTGAGCCGCTTGCGCCTCCCCGTTGATTCTTGCCAGTTCCGCCCAGATCAGCGCCTTTTGCGGCTCGGCGCGCCAGCCCTCGCCGGAGAAATAAATGGACGCCGCCATCAGCTGCGCGCCCGAGTGTCCTTTGCGGGCTGCCCGGAGGAACCAGGACAGCGCCAGCGCGCCATCCCGTCCCTGCCCGCCCAGACCGGCGCGGTGGTACTCGCCCACCATGTACTCGGCGTCGGCATAGCCTGCCTGCGCGGCGGCGGTAAACAGCGGCAGCGCGTTTTCAGGACTGCGCGGCACTCCGCGGCCATGATGGTACAAGGTGGCGAGGTTATATTTGGCCTCCGGCAGGCCGGCGTCGGATGCCTTGCGATACCAGATCAATGCCTGCTCATAGCTTTGCGGGACGCCCAGCCCGTGTTCGTACAGGTAGGCAAGGTTGTTCTGGGCACGTGCATCCCCGTTCGTGGCGGGCTTGCGCAGCGCTCGCTCGGCAGTCGGGTAATGGCCGCGCTCGATCGCACGCATCGCGGCATTGAACTCGGCCCGGGCCAGTCCGCACAGGCTGATCAGGATCAGGGCGAGGACGGATGGTTTCATGGGATTAGCGGGTAAGGCTGCGGGAGGTCGCCTGTTGCGCGGCGCCCGGCGTGGCCTTGGGAAAGAAGCCCCGGCAGCGCTGACCATCGGCGCGCAGCACCTCGATCGATGGCACGATGCGGCTCTTGAAGCCCATCAGCCGGCACAGATAAGGAAGATTCGGATCCCAGCTGACCGAAAAATGCCGGCACTGCCAGCAGTTCGGCGCTTCGTCGACCGGATGTTTATCAGCGCTCATTGTCTGGATTTGTTCTTTTCGCGCAGCTTGCGCTGGTAGTCGTTCCAGGCGCGGAACACCACCGCCGCCAGCACACCGGACAGCATCAGGACACCCAGCATCGCCTGAAAGAAGTCGCCGAGCGTCATGTCGGGCGGCAGCATGCGCTGCGGATAAAGCAGTATGGTCAGCAACAGCATGCCCAGCGCGATCAGCGCAATGCGCAGCAGCCGCACCAGCGGGCGTTGTCTGTTCGGATTCTGTTCCATCAAGACCTCAGGATGAATGCTCCCTCAGGTCTTATTTTGTCACAGCAGGCGGAACCGCGGAGGATGCCCCCTCAGTCCGCTCTGCTTAACCCTGCAGCAGCTTCAAGACCGTCTGCTGGCTGGTATTGGCCTGCGCCAGTACGGCGGTGGCTGCCTGCTGCATGATCTGCGCCTTGGCGAGTTCGGTGCTCGCCGCAGCATAGTCGGCGTCCTCGATCTGGCTGCGCGAAGCAGACAGATTGGTGGTGACGTTCGACAGGTTGTTGATCACATGCTCCATGCGGTTCATTACCGCACCCATGGTCGCGCGGGTCGCGTTGATCTTGTCCATCGCATCATCCAGCAGCGTGAGCACGGCGGACGCGCCCTCGCGGGTGTTGATGCGGACACGACGGTCTTCGACATTGAGATCGACGTCGCCGGTGATACCACTGGTGATCGATCCCTTCTTGCCGAAATCGGCCAGATCAATCGTGATGTACTGGTTCTCGGAGGCGCCGACCTGGAAGGCCAGACGACCGACTTTCGGCGGATCCATCTCTTCGCTGGAGCGGCCACCGAAGGTGCCCTCTTCAAAGCCGAGTGCAGCAAAATTGCCATCCACGCCGTAGCCCTTGTCACCCACCGTGATCTTGAACGGGTGGCCGGTCGCGCGCAGCTTGTCCAGCTGATCCGACGGCGGAGCGCCTGCCGGTGACGGCAGCTTGGGCAGCAGCGCCGGATCAGAGATCAGGCGCACCGTGCTGTAGAGCGTGCGCGCGCTGGTCGAGGTGGCGGTGGCATCGGGGATGCCGGTGATGTCATTGTTGCCAAAACTGTTTTCGGTGACGGTAGACAGCGTGATCGTCGACGACGAGCTGGTCGGCGAGATTTTCGCGGCCGTCAGCGTGAACGGAGATCCGGGCACGGTCGAGACGAAATCCACGGCATCGCCATTCAGAACGACTTCGATGTTCTTCAGTTTCGAATCCGAGGAATTGTTCTCGGCTGCGATAGCTGCTGCAATCTCGTCTGCCATCGCCGACGCGGACGCCAGCGTGAAGGTGATCTCTTTGCCATTGAGCGTGATCGAACCCGTGTTGCCATCGGCGCTGCCGACGGCAAGGCGCGATACCTGAGCGACGGAACCGCCCTTTTCCAGACCAAAGCTGGCAGCCGTCAGGTCTTTCTGGTTCGAGTCAAACCAGATGGAGAAGTTACGGCCATCCGAGGTCAGCGTGACACCGCTGCCGTTATCGGCTGCCGTGATGCCATGCTGGCCGGTACGCGCATTGATCGCTTCGACGACCTTCGTGCGGCGCGCGGTTTCCGTTTCATCCTTGACGAAGACTACGGGCACCGTGGTGCCATTCACATAAAGATTGTAGGTGGTTCCGGAGGCCGTAGTCTCCGGCAGCGATGTGACCGTTGAGAGGCCTTTGCTGACGATGGCATTAGCCTGCGCCCTGACGCCTGTTTCGGAGCTTGACGCATTGATCGCTGCGGCAAGCGCGATCGCGCTGGCGCTGCGGTCGCTGCTGGCTGCGATGATGTTTGACTTGGTGTCATCTGCCGTCGTGGTGGCGCGGATCTTCACGCCGTTGATAACAAGATCATCCACATTCAGCGGCTTGGCCTGCGACGGCACATTTGCCTTGACGGTCGACTGAGTGATCGTTCCGGTATTGTCATCGCCGGCCGTGGCCGTCAGAGTGAAAGGCGTACCCGGCACCGAGGCCGTGAGTAAAATTTCCGACACGCCGCGCCCTGCGGAGGCCGTCACGCCCAGCGTGGTCTTTGCATTGATCGCCGATACCAGCTCATCGCGTATGGTCTGTGCGTCATCCGTGCTGGAACTGGTGAAGGTCGTGCCGTTGATCGTCACCGAGAAGGTATCGGAGCTGCCGATGCTGCCCGCGATGACCAGTGACTCTGTCTGCGCGACCGGCGCATCGACCGTCGCTCGCGTCGTGGTATTGAACACCGACTGATTCTTGGTGAAATTGCCCTCGATCAGGCCGGTACGCTCAATGTCGCCAGTGGTCGCCGACGAGATCACGACAGGCGCTTCGATCTTGGACTCCAGCGAGTAGGTACCGGTATGGACGCCCTGGCGCAAGCCGACGCGCTCACCGAACAGCGCAGCGCTGGACTTGGTTTCGAATTTTACTTCGAGGTTGCGGCCATCATTGGCCACCAGCGTAATACCTTTGGAATCGTAGCCCGTATCGATCGCCTTCACGCCGGTCTTGGCGGTGATGGCATTGATCGCATCCACCACGCTCTGCCGGGTGGCACGGGTGTTGTTCAGCACGGTCGTGATGTCAGCCGACGCGTAGCCGTTAATGAACACCACGCCGGATACCACCGAGTCAGCCGTCATCGAGCGGCCGGTGAATACGTTTTCATTCACCTTTGCGAACACGCCGGTGCCGGGACGCTGGGTGCCAAATTCCTGTACGACATCGACGATAGACTCGATGCCAGTCGTGCCCGGCGCGATGGGCGTGCTGGGCACGTCGCGCTCGGTCGGCGGGAAATCGATCTTCAGGGTCGAGCCACCCGGCGCATACGTCAGTGTGCGGCCGCTGGTAGGACCAAATTGCGTGCTCGCCTTGAGCGTCGCGAAAATCTTTGCCGTGGCCAGTGCCGAGGTGTTGTCGGCCGCTGTAATCTGCACGCTGACGCCGCCGACCACAATGGTGCCGGGCTTGGGCAAGCCGGTGAAAGTCAGTGTCTGAGACTCGCCGGTATTGGTTCCCAGCGCGGTCGCGGCGCGGTTGATCGCTGCGGCTTTGGCAATCGCACTGCCCGCTGCGTTGTTCACCGGGGAATACGGGTCATCGGACGCATACGTGGCGCCGATATCGATGCCGTTGATGCGGAGGTCGCCCGCACGCAACGGCGGCACCCCGCCCTCGACCGACACCGACAGACCGACGGCGCGGCTGGAGATATCGAGCGTGTCGCCATCCGAATCTTTCATCGTATAGGTGAGATCATCGGAAATGATGTGCCTGTTCTGTCCTTCGGTCGCCTTGAAAGTGACCGTGCCCGAAGTGGCGCTGAGCTCGCCGGTCAGGGTAAAAGTCTGGTTGTCCACGCTCAGGAACGACGCCGTCACCGAACCGCCGGAGGTCACGCTGAAACTCAGCGTGCCGGCTTTCAGGAATGCGCCGTTCGAAGCGAAGTATTCATCGGCTTCAGTGATGGCTGCGCGCACATCCGATGTCACGGTCGACGTTACGCCAGTGCCGCTGTCATACACTTCGATGTCATCGATGTCGCTGTCGCTGGCCGCATAAGTGATCGTCAGCGTGCCATCCGACTGCGTGATCGTGCGGCCCGAGGTGTTCGGGTCGAAGCTGGGATCCGCTTCCAGCGCTGCCTTGACGGCAGCGGCAAATGTGGTGGTCGACGTCGCCTCGGTGGCCGAGATGGGGATGGTGATGCCCGCCACCTTGATCGTGCCCTCCATCGGCGAGCCGCTGAATTCGAGCGTCTGGATCTCGCCGGAATCGTCGCCGGACAGGGTTCGCACCGAGGTCGGATTGAGGAATACATCAGACAACTGGCTGACCGATGTCGTCTTGTAGACCGGCATTTCGCCGACACGCTCGCCGGCTTCACCGCTCAGCAGCGGGAATCCGTTCCATTCGGTGGATTCTGCAATATGAACGATCTCGGCCTTGAGCTGCTGGAACTCCAGATCCAGATAGCTTCGCTGCGCATTGTCATTGGTGTCGTTGACTGCCTGCACCGCCAGCTCGCGCATGCGCTGCATCATGTCCGTGATCTCGTTGGTCGCGCCTTCGGCCGTCTGGATCAGAGAGATAGCGTCCCCCGCATTCCGTATCGCCTGATTCAGGCTTCGGATCTGGTGGGTCATCCGGGTGGAAATGGCCAGACCGGCAGCGTCGTCGCCAGCGGTATTGATCCGCTTGCCTGTCGACAGCTGCGCCATTGCCTGGGACATTGTCCCTTCCGTGCGCTTGAGCGCTGACTGAGTAAACAGCGCTTTCACATTGGTGTTGATGACTGCCATGCTCGGTTTCTCCTTCCGGCGTCTTTGTGCTGCTTGATCTGGTGTGGGCTTTTCGCCCGCGTTATCCACAACTTAGCAACTACTGTGCCAGAACTAAAACTTCAATTAATTCAATTAGTTACAGTTTAATTTTAGGTGCTGCTTTTTCCGGCAAAGCCGGGGCGGCAATTTCTGTCGGTTATCCGGCAGGGCTTTGCCGCTGTCAGAATGCCTGATTCCTTAATCATTCATTAACGCTGCACTGCGCCCAGACCCAGGGCCTCGGCCAGCGCGTCATACTCTTTCAGCAACTCGGGGTGATCCGGGAACAGCGCCAGCGCGATACCCGCGGCCTCGAAGGCTTCGGCCAGATCGAGATTGCAGCGCAGAGAACGGATCAGCATCGAGTGGGTAAATACGGTGGCTTTGTCGCCCTGCATGTCCATCAGCTGACGCAGCAGATCGACGGCCTGCGGCCAGTCTTCGCGCACGACGGCCAGCAGGCTGGTGATCGCCATGATGTCTTCGCTGTCCGGATACAAGGCCAGACCGGCATCGCCCAGCGCATACGCCAGCGCGTCGCGGTCTTCGCCCATCAATGCCTGAATCGCCTCGCGGATTTCCGTCGGGGAAAAACGGGAAACCTGCAACGTGCTGAAAGGACGGCCGGTTTCTGCATTGAAAATCAGTTCTTGGGCGAGGTTAGGCATAGTTAGACTCCTGTTCTGAATGCTTAGGCTAAATTAGGGACTTGTGGCACGAGCCAACATCCCTCGGTGCACAGCATTAAGCAAAACAGATGCCAGCTTCAGAAAGTCGGGAAAGTGTCGATTACGCCGGGTTTTGCACCGATTTTCATTGCCTATTTGATAGGCAATTGGCGAACACACCCCCTGCTTTGCGCGTTGCGGGCTTTCTGTCAAACGCCGCGCCGGCCCTCAGCGGCAAAGTCTTGCCCGCAGATTTGCCGCCCCGGCAGCGTTCTGCCGCCAGAGGGCAATCCGGAGGCTGTTTTCCGCCATACACCGCGACAAATACCGACAGCGGGCCCGGCAAAACGGGCTGTCCGGGGCCATCCGCCACCGCGGAAAACCCGCTGAAAATGGGCATGTTTCCTGCTTTTACACGCGCGCGAACTTAAATCAGCGGCATCAACGCCGATACGCGCGCGCCCGCGCTAAAGAATTAGTGGCGCAGGCCGATTAAACACAAAACCGGGAACAGCCCATGGCGACTTCATCGATCAGCTCCTCAAGCACCCAGACCGCGACGTCCGCGCAATCCGCGCAGGCACAGGCACAGGCCGCGAATCGCGCCAATGCCCAGGCCATCCTGACGTCGCTGTCGGCCGGATCAGGGGTGAATGTCAACACACTCGCTCAGAGCCTGGTCGACGCCGAGGGCAATCCGCAGAAAAATCTGATCAACGCGAAGATCACCAAGAACGAAAGCCGGATCAGCGGTCTGTCGGCGGTGATGTTCATGATGTCTGAGCTGAAAACCAAGCTCTCGGCTCTGAAAGATCGCGACAGCTTCAACACCGTCAATGCCAGCAACAGCAATACCAGCGCACTGTCGGTGACGGCCTCGCCCACCGCATCGGTCGGCTCTCATCAGGTGAAGATCGATTCGATCTCGCAGCCGCAGACCAGCATCAGCTCCGGCTTTGCAGCAAAGACCACCTCACTGAACGGCGGCAGCCCGTTCAGCGTCAAGATCACCCAGACCAACAAGGGCGGCATCTCGACCGGCACGGCGACGGTCAGCAATACGAACACAGCATCGATCAGCGGCATCAGCTTCGGCACCAAACCCGCCGTCGATGACTTCAGCGCTTTTTCGATCACGGTGGATGGCCAGAGCATCAGCCTCACGCCCTCGCCCGCCGGCACTACGCTGGCCGAACTGGCCGCCGACCTGCAAAGCCAGTTGCGCACGAAAGATGGCTCGGATGATCTGTCGGTCACGATCGACGCAGACAACCAGCTGAACATCGTCTCTGCCACCGATACGCGGGTGATCAGCGCGGTGGCGCTCAAAAGCGCCGCGGCATCGACGGGCACGCCGACCTCGACCAACACCAGCTTCGCGGTGATCAGCGATGTCAGTTTTGCGGCCACGCCGTCGGTCACGGACTTCCGGAATTTTTCGATCACGGTGGATGGTCGTTCTCTGAGCTTCACGCCGCAGCCGGCCACTGCAACGGTAGCGGATCTGGCGGCAGACATTCAGTCGCAGCTGCGCGCGCTCGATGGTTCGGACGATCTGTCCGTGACGGTCAGCAATGGCAACCGGATCGAGATCAGCTCGGCCAAATCGACACGTCAGCTGTCTGCTCCCGCGCTCTCCAATCAGACCGTCATCAATCTGGATACCGGCGCGCTGGCCGGCACATCGTCCGGCAATGTGATCAGCGGCATCAGCTTCGGCACCACGCCGTCTCGCAATGATTTCTCGGCGTTCGATGTGAGCATCGGCGGCAAGGCCTTCTCCATCGTGCCCAATCCCGCCGTGCCGACGCTGGCGTCGCT
>JACCEC010627865.1_pt1 | contig 23098 bp, 20 predicted proteins | sample 7450121 | NCBI WGS metagenome assembly JACCEC01 (sample SAMN15323455, study PRJNA562643) | freshwater metagenome | isolation source: river surface water | place: USA:Blue River Watershed | collected 2017-08-18 | reverse complement strand
GGGCTGATCAAGTGGGACACGCAAAGCGGCCCTACCACCAAGGGCTCGCTGCTCGTCGTCGGCCATCAACCTTATCTCGGTCAATTGGTCTCGAGGCTCTTGGGAATGAAGGAGCCCGAGACGGCCTTTCGCAAGGGTGCCGTCTGGTGGTTGAGAACGCGCCAGCGCGAGGGACGTTGTCAGACGGTCTTGATGACGGTGGCTTGTCCTGAGCTCACTTCGCGCTCTTGGGACGTCCCGTCTTAAGCGATGGGATTTGCGCCAAGGCGGAGAGCAAAGCGGCATCGTTCAGGCTGAGGAGCAACTTCACGCCGGCGCGCAGGACTTCGCTTTTCTTCACGGGATGGCCCAGACGCGCGGACCGGATTTTGAGGGCATCGATTTGTGCGTATTCCTCTTTGGGCATCGAGAAGCTGTCTCGGACCAATTTGGGCTTTTTGACTTTGCCGCTGGGGGCAGCGGGCTGGGTGATGGGAGCCGACTTCGTTGCTGCTGGACTCGCAGCGGCGGCTTTGGGCACTGTTTTGGGGGCCGTTTTGGGGAGCTTCGCGCCCGCTTTTGCCGTCGAACTCGCTGGCGTGGCTTTGCGACGTTTGGCGGCGACGGAAGGGGTTTTGCGGGTTGTACGGCTGGGGGAGGTTGCGGTTTTGCGAGTAGCCATCTGATGTTCTCCAATAAATCGTGTATACAGTTTATACGGTTTTCGGAATCTGGCAATATTCACCGAATCGTCATCAAAATGTCATCGAGACCGCCATGGTCGAATGACCCTGCAAGCCGATGGGGCGGGTGGTGATGCCCTCCCCTTTGAGGGGGTCTGGGCCTGTGGCGATGGCGCGCTTAAACGATGGGGGACGAGGCCACGCCGTTGGGGGTGCGCGCCTCAATGCCCATGGCCGATTGGTAGCGATCAAACAAGACGCCATGACGCAACGCCCCTGGGGCGATTTGCAGGGCATCGATTTTGAGGTGCATCATGAGGGCATGGAGCAAGCTGAGCCCTCCCCCAATGACGGCACGACGGTCTTTTTTCAAGCCATCGAGCCGAATGTGATCGACATGCCCATACGCAATGAGGTTTTGGCGAAGCCAGCGGACCGCATCCAGGGTGATGCAGTCGGGTTCTCCGCCTGCCTGCGCAAGCACTTTGGCCACGGCCCCCATGGTGCCTGATGCGCCGTACGCGACTTGCCATTGATCGGGTTGGATACCCATGCGGGTGGCCTCGAGCACAGCTTGCGCGGTGAACTCGGCGCCCGCAAAGGCCGCTTCACTGAGTTCCCCACTGTGGAAATGGGCCATCGACCAGGAAACACTGCCCATGGCGATGGAATGGGCGAGCTGAACTTGGTGATCGACGCCCAGAATGATTTCCGTTGAACGCCCCCCGATGTCGATCACCAACCGAGGCGTGTGATCTTGCGGCAGGAGATAGGACACGCCTTGATAGATGAGCTGGGCTTCCGTGGGGCCGGAGATCACTTCAATCGGGTGACCCAGGATGGCGTTGGCTCGCTGAATAAAAATGTCTCGGTTACGAGCCTCGCGCAGGGTTTGAGTGGCCACCGCGCGAACTTGGGCGCGCGTGAACCCCCGAAGGTGTTGGGCAAACTGCGCCAAGCAATCCCAGCCCTTTTGCATGGACTCCAGGGAGAGTTGACGTTGCGCGTCGAGCCCAGCCCCTAAGCGAACGGTTTCTTTCCAATAATGGACGCGTTGAATTTGACCGTCCACAAAACGTGCGATTTCTAGGCGAAAGCTGTTCGAGCCAAGGTCGATGGCAGCGAACATGGTATCTGTTGTCATCAAACGATATTACGGTATTTTGATGACAAGTCGATGACAGGATTTGGTTGGGACTTTGTTTGGGGCGCCCTATGCGTTTTTTCAAAGGCAAACAAACGATCCTAGAGTTGGCCTTTCCATTTTGCCTAATCCGCTGGCTTTAATTGGCTCGCCAGTTTGGATACATGCCTGTAGAGCTCAGGTAAATCATTGCAAATGGTTTTCCAGACGATTTCAAAATCGACCCTGTCGTAACCGTGGCTTACCCGATTACGCATGGCATACATTACCTGCCACGGAATTTCATTGTTTTGGAGTGCAAATTCAGGGTTGACGCGCTGGATATTGCTGGATGCTTCGCCAATGATTTCAATATTCCGAATAACCGCATCTTGGACTAATTTGTTGGATAAAAAAGTTATTTCATCCATGTCGCTGACATATTCTTCAATTCGCCTAATCGATTCCAGAATATGTTCAAGATAGTCTGCAACTCGCCACTCCCTCTTCAAATAGGAATAGCCTCGGCCAGCACTTGGCCTCGAAACTTGTCGGGTAACGCCCGTGGGGTGAGTACGTCGACAGAGACGCCTAACAACTCTTCTAACTCAACCTGGATTTTGGCGACATCCATCAGCGTTGTATTGGGGGTTGTGTCAATCAAAATATCCAGATCGCTTCCCTCATGATCGTTCCCGTAGAGGACTGAGCCGAAGACACGAGCGTTACATGCACGATGACGCTCCACCACGGTCCGGATGGCCACGCGGTTGGTTTCAAGTGCAAGAGAGGGTTTCATGCGCAAATCGTCAGGAAAGTGCTAATTGATAATAACGCCTTTGCGTTCTCCATGCAATACAGAATAATTCGTGGCGAGTCTTTTTGCGTCTTGGATAGCGGTGGGCGATGAACGGTCTGGGCATTGCAGGGTCAGCCGCGCATGAGCTCGCGGCCGATGAGCATGCGGCGGATTTCTGAGGTGCCGGCGCCGATTTCGTAGAGTTTGGCGTCGCGCAGCAGGCGCCCTGCGTCGTAGTCGTTGGTGTAGCCATTGCCCCCGAGGCACTGGATGGCGTCGAGGGCGGATTGGGTGGCGGCTTCGGCGGCGAAGAGGATCACGCTGGCCGCTTCTTTGCGCAGGGACTCGCCTTGGTCGGCGCGTGCGGTCATGGTCTGGAGGTAGGCTCGGCTGGCTTCGAGGCGGGTGAACATGTCGGCGAGTTTGGCTTGCACGAGTTGGAATTCACCAATCGGTTGGCCAAACTGTTGGCGCTCGCGCACATAGGGCAGCACGATGTCGAGCGCCGCCTGCATGAGGCCCACACACGCGGCGGAGGCGATGAGGCGCTCATAATCCAGCCCGCTCATGAGCACGCGCACCCCCGCGTTGAGTGGGCCGAGGACTTGGCTGGCCGGGACAAAGCAGTTGTCAAAGACGAGCTCGCACGTACCCGAGCCTCGCATGCCCAGTTTGTCCATGCGCTGGCGGGTTTCAAAGCCCGGGCTGTTGCGCTCCACAATGAAGGCGGTGATGCCGTCCTTGCCCGCGTCGGGCTCGGTCTTGGCGTACACCACATACGTATCGGCATGCCAGCCGTTGGTGGTCCAGAGCTTGCTCCCCTGGAGGACATAGCCCTCGCCACGCGCGGTGGCGCGCAGCTTCATGGAGACGACATCGGAGCCGGCATTGGCCTCACTCATGGCAAGCGCGCCCACGGCTTCTCCGCTGAGCAAGGCGGGGAGGTAGCGGCGTTTTTGCTCGGGTGTGCCGTGGCGCTGGATTTGGTTGACGCAGAGGTTGGAGTGGGCCACGTAGGAAATCCCCACCGAGCCCGAGACGCGTGAAATTTCCTCAGCGATGACGGCGTGCGCTTGGTAGTTCAAGCCCGGCCCGCCATCGCCTTCGCTCACGGTGGGCCCGAGAATGCCGAGTTCGCCCATGCGCGGCCAGAGTTCGCGCGCGAACCAATCCTCGCGGTCAATGCGCCGCGCCAGGGGGGCGATTTGATCTTGGGCAAAACGCCGTACGGACTCGCGCAGGGCCGCGAGCAGCGCGGGGTCGACGTGGGGGTGGGACTCGGGTGTGGATGGGGTCATCGGAAATGCCTCCGCTGGGGGGATTGGGGGTCAGGTCAATCAAGCGTCACGATAGACGGGTTCGCGTTTTTCCGCAAAGGCGCGGATGCCCTCTTGCGCGTCTTGGCTTTGCAAGACCTCGGCGAATGCCTCGCGCTCGTGTTGGAGGGCTGCGGACAATTCCTCAAACCGGGCGCGGCGCAACAAGGCCGTGCAGGCCCGCAAGGCCTTGGGCGCGCGCGAGGCGATGGTTTGGGCCAGGTCGAGCGCGGTCTCGAGCAAGACCTGGGGTTGAACCACTTGGCTCACCAGGCCGGCTTGGAGGGCCCGGGTGGCATCGATAGGTTGTCCCGTGAGAATCATCTCGGCAGCGAGGGCCGCTGGCAACGTGCGCGGCAAGCGCGTGCACCCGCCGGCGCCCGCGAGGACGCCGAGTTTGATCTCGGGCAAGCCGAGCCGCGCTTGTGTGGAGGCGATGCGCAGATCACAGGCGAGCGCGATTTCGAGGCCACCCCCCATGGCCAGGCCATTGATGGCCGCGAGGATGGGTTTGTGGGTCGTGGGCCGGTGGGTGAGCCCACAGACTTGGGGGTCGTCCCGTCCTTGGCGAATGTTCTCTAACAGAAACGGTAAATAGTGGGGAATGTCTGCGCCGGCGCAAAAGGCGCGATCACCGGCGCCGGTGAGCACGATGCAGCGTACGGTGGGATCGTGCTCCAAGCGCTGCAAAGCCTGCGCCATGAGCTGATTCATTTCGGGGTCGATGGCGTTCATGCGCTCGGGACGCGCCAAGGTGATCAAGGCGACGCCGGGGCGCGGATGGGAGACGAGGACGCAATCACTCATGGGGTCTTCTCCTGCAGATGTCAGGATGTTAACATTCAAAAACGGACGCATGACCGTTTATTATCCAAACCGCACCGTTCGTCGTGTCAACCATTCCCCGTGAGGAGGCGAGATGCACACCGAAGTCCCCCACAGCGCACCATGGAGTTCCGTGGAAACCCTTGCTTGGCCCGAGATTCAAGCCCTGCAGTTGGCCCTTTTGCAGACCCAACTCCAATACTTGGCCGCGCGATCGGTTTTCTACCAACGCAAGTTCGCCGCCGCAGGCGTGCAGCCTGCGGACATTCGCAGCCTGGCGGATTTGGCCCGCATTCCCATGACCACCAAGCAGGAGCTGCGCGAGAGTTTGCAAGCGGCGCCGCTGCTGGGCTTGCACCAAGCGGCAGATTGGCGCGACATTGTGCAAGTTCAGGCTTCTTCAGGGACGACCGGTAGTCCGGCCTATGTGGGCTTAACCCAATCGGATCAGCAGCGCTGGGCGGAGATGACGGGGCGAGGCCTGTATGCCGCCGGGATTCGCCCCCATGACACCGTGCTGCATGGCTTTTCCATGAGCAAGGGGTTTGTGGGGGGCATTCCAATTTGGCAAGGGGTGCGCCACATTGGCGCGGTGGACATTCCCGTGGGCGCCGATGGCGGCGTGGACCGCCTGCTCATTGCCGCGCGCGACGCCAAGCCGCGCTGCATCGTGGGCACGCCCAATTTCTTGCTCTACCTCGCCCAGGTGGCCCCGCAACTGATTGGCTGCGCGGCCACTGCCTTGGGCGTGGAGCGCTTGATTGTGGGTGGCGAGCCCGGGGGCGGGATTGCGGCCATCCGCGAGGGACTGCAATCGCAATGGGGCGCGATGTGTTGCGAGGTGATGGGTGGCACGGATCTGGGCTGCGTGTATTGGGCCGAAGCCGAGGATCAGCGGGGCATGTATTTGGTAGCCCCCGATGACGTGCTGGCCGAACTCATTGACCCCGTGAGCGGCGAGTCAGTTCCCTGGCGCGAGGGAGCTACTGGGGAGTTGGTCTATACCGCCTTGCGGCGCGAAGCCTCGCCCGTGCTGCGGTTTCGCTCGGGCGACCATGTGGTCGTGACTGCCATGGGCGGACCGGGGGGACGCACCACGCCAGCCATCCGCTGCTTTGGGCGAACCGACGACATGTTGATCGTGCGCGGCATCAACCTCTTTCCCTCGGCCATTCAAGACCTGGTGTCGGCCATGAAGCCCTTGGTGGGCGGTGTTGTGCGCGTGGTGGCTGATTTTGAGGGGCACACCACGCAGGACAACCTCAAACTCTTGGTCGAGCGCGCCCCGGGAGCCTCTGCGGCGGATGACGCGGGCGTGGCCGAGCAAGTGCAGACGCGGGTGCGCAATGCGCTCTCGGTGAAAGTGGAAGTGCGCATGGTCAAGCACGGATTTTTTGACGCGCCTGGGGCGCAGAAAGTGGCGCTGACCTTGCGCCAGATGCCCGACCTCACGGGCGCGTGAACAGAGAGAACGAGCACCATGGAGAACGATGTGGAATTGAACTCGGCGGCCTACGCAGCGCTGCTCGAAGATTTGCAAGCCGCGCGCGCGCAGGCATATTTGGGGGGGCCGGCACACGTGCGCGAAAAGCACCGCCAACGCGGTCGATTGCTGGTGCGCGAGCGCATTGAGCTTTTGCTCGACGCGGGGTCGCCCTTCTTGGAGATCGGCGAGCTTGCCGGCGAAGGGCTTTATGAGGGGGTGGCCCCAGGTGCGGGCATGGTCACGGGCGTGGGATTGATTGAAGGCCGTGCTTGCATGGTGATTGCCAATGACCCCACCGTCAAGGGCGGGACCTACTTTGGCATGACGTGCAAAAAACACGTGCGCGCCCAGCGGTTTGCCTGGCAGCACCGCTTGCCTTGCGTCACCTTGGTCGACAGTGGCGGGGCATTTTTACCGGATCAAGCCAATATCTTTCCCGATGAGGGCCTCTTTGGCAGCATCTTTCACCAGCAAGTGGGTATGTCGGCCGAGGGCATAGCGCAAATTGCGGTGGTGCTGGGGGCTTGCACAGCCGGGGGCGCCTACATTCCCGCCTTGTGCGATGAGATCGTGATCGTGCGCGGCAAGGGGTTCATGTTTTTGGGTGGCCCCCAACTCGTGCAGGCGGCGACCGGTGAGTTGGTGGACGCGGAATCCTTAGGGGGTGCAGAAATGCACAGCCGCGTGAGTGGGGTGACCGACCATATTGCCGATGACGACGCCCATGCGCTGTGCATCACGCGCCGTTTGGTCAAGGCGCTGCCGCCCATGGCGCCGCCGCTGCGCGAGCGCATCGCGGCACGCGAGCCTGCACGCGCGGTGACCGACATCTACGGCTTGGTGCCACGGGATACCCGACGCCCCATGCCCACGCGGGAGATTTTGCAATGCTTGCTCGATGGGGGCGAGCTCTCGGAGTTCAAAGCCGAATATGGAGAGACCTTGATCACGGGGTTCGCCCACATCGGGGGCTGGCAAGTGGGGATTTTGGCCAACCATGGGGTTTTGTTCTCGGACAGCGCCGACAAAGCCACGCACTTCATTGACCTGTGTTGCAAGCGCAATGTGCCGCTCGTGTTCTTGGCCGATGTGGCGGGCTTTATGGTGGGTCAACAGGCCGAGGCGGGGGGAATTGCCAAAGCGGGGGCGCGCTTCATCACGGCCATGAGCTCGGCGACTGTGCCCAAATTCACCCTCATCACGGGGGGGGCCTATGGCGCGGGTTACTTGGCCATGTGTGGGCGCGCCTTCAAACCCAACGCCATGTTCATGTGGCCCAATGGGCGCGCCGCGATCATGGGGCCCGATCAAGCGGCCACCACCTTGGCCTTGGTCAAACGGCAAAACCTCAAGCCCGGGGAGACTTGGAGCGCGCAGGAGGAGGAGCAGTTCAAGCAACCGATTCGCCAGCAGTATGAGCAATTTGCCGCGGCGCGCAATTTCGCCAGACACCTGTGGGTCGATGGCATCTTGGACCCTGCCGAGACGCGTGAGACCTTCACACTGCTCTTGGATTTGGCCGCTCGGGTGCCCGTGAACCCGACCCGCTTTGGTGTGATGAGGATGTGAGTGGTATGTACCGAAAAATATTGATTGCCAATCGCGGCGAAATTGCTTGCCGAATCGCCCGCACGCTGCGGCGCATGGGCATTGCGGCGGCCACCGTTCACTCGAGCGCCGACGCCCAGGCCCTGCACGTGCGCGAGATTGGGGAGTCGGTCTGGATAGGAGACGCCCCCGCGCGGCAGAGCTACCTCCAGATCGAGGCCGTGATTGCCGCGGCGCGGCAAGTGGGGGCCGACGCCATTCACCCGGGATTTGGCTTCCTCTCTGAAAACGCGGCGTTTGCGCGGCGCTGCGGCGAAGAGGGGCTCGCGTTCATTGGCCCTTCACCCGAGGTGTTGGCGCTCTTTGGGGACAAATCGCAGGCCAAACAACTCGCACAAAGCTTGGGGATTGTGACGGCGGGAGGCTTGGCGCAACCCAGCGACGACATTCCCACCCTCGTGCAAGCGCTCAGCACCCTGCCCCGCCCCTGCATTCTCAAGGCCGTGGCCGGTGGCGGCGGCAAAGGCATGCGGGTGGTGCAGGCGGGCGATGATGTCGAGGCGGCGATCGCCTCGGCCATTCGCGAAGGGCTCTCGGCCTTTGGGGATGGACGGCTGATTGCCGAGCGGTATCTGCGCGCGCCGCGCCACATCGAGGTTCAAATTCTGGGGGATGGCCAAGGGGAGGTGATGCACCTGTGGGATCGGGAATGCTCCTTGCAGCGCCGCTTTCAAAAGGTGGTGGAGGAAGCGCCCGTGAGCGCCATCGACCCCGACTTGCGGGCGAGTTTGCAGGCTCAGGCCATCGCGCTGGGTCAGGCGGTGAAGTACCTGGGTTTGGGCACGGTGGAGTTTGCCGTGAGCGGGGACGAAGCGGTTTTCTTGGAAGTCAATCCACGCTTACAAGTGGAGCACACCGTGACGGAAGCCATCACGGGTCTGGATTTGGTGGAATTGCAAATTCGCACCGTGCACGATCGTGCCCTGGCGTTGACACCCGCCCAACGGCCCACACCCCAAGGGGTGGCGGTACAGATGCGGCTTTATGCCGAAGACGCGAGCCAAGGCTTCTTGCCGGCCACGGGGCGTATTGGCCTGTGGTCCATGCCCTCGGGGGTGCGGGTGGACGCAGGGGTGGATCAGTCAGATGAGATCACGCCGCATTACGACCCCATGATGGCCAAACTCATCGCGCATGGGCCTGATCGGGCGGCGGCGTTGGATACGGCGCGTCAAGCCCTGGCGCAAACCCGCGTGTTGGGTGTGGCGCACAACCGGGATTTCTTGCGCGCCCTGCTCTCGCACGCACGCGTCCAGGCCAACGAGGTGCACACCGAATTTGTCGATGAGTGGCTCAAAGCGCATCCCCCAAAACCGCTGGCGGCTTCTGCGGTCGCGGCGCTGATGGGCGTGTGGCTCGTGCGCACGCGTGCCCAAAACGCCCATGCGAGCAGCGCGGGGGGCGCTTGGCAGGATGAACGCCTCACGGGATGGCGCTTGCGCCGCTCGGCCATCCCACCGCCCTGCGCTTGGCTGGTGCGTCACAGCAGCGGTCAATGGCAGGTGGGATTTGCGGCGGGGCACGACGGAACACTGGCCGTGCGGGTGGACGACGCCGTGTTCGACGTCGGGGTGAGCACGCGAGCCGGGGCTCTGCAGGGGCCGCATGGGGTGACGGTGCAAGGCCAGACCTGGCGGGTGGACATGGACGTCCATGGCCACGCCCTGAGCGCCGATTTCGAGGGGCAGAGCGTGGCGCTGGATTTGCTGCCGCTGGTGGCTCAAGGTTTGGGCGGCGCGGATGGCACGCGCGACAAAATGCGCGCGCCCATGATGGGCATGATCATTGGCGTGCATGTGAAAGCCGGGGAGATGGTGGAGGCGGGCCAGCGTCTGGCAACGCTGGAATCCATGAAAATGGAAATGCCGGTCACGGCGCCCATGGCGGGACGGGTGACTTGGGTGGGCTGCGCGGAACGCGATAAAGTGGAGCGCCACCAAGACCTCTTTCGCATTGAAGCCGTCACGCCCTAAAGTCAGGACCCCATCTAGCCAGAAAGCCCGTCGATGTTGAACTTACCCCAACGCGTCGAGATTCATGAGGAAGGCCCTCGCGAGGGCTTTCAAATCGAGCCGCCCGGATTTTCGATTGCGGACCGCGTGGCCCTGGTGGACGCGCTGGCCCAAGCGGGTTTGCGCCAAATCCAGGTGGCCTCCTTTGTCAACCCGCAGCGCGTGCCACAAATGGCCGATGCCGCCGAGCTGTTCCAGTCCTTGCACCGCCGCCCTGGTGTGCGCTATACCGCGTTGTGGTTGAACGTCAGGGGGTTTGAGCGCGCTTGCGCGGCGACAGGGGTGGATTTGGTGGGCTCCCTCTACTTTTATGCATCGGACGCGTTTTGTCAGATGAACAACGGCACGAGCGCGCGTGACCATGCCCAGAGCCAGCGCGAGTGGGTCTCGCGCTACCGCGCGGTGAATTTGCCCGTGGAGTCGGCCTACGTGATGACCGCGTTTGGTTGCCATGTCGAGGGCGAGGTGAGTGAGGCCAAGCTCGCCCAATCGTTGCGGTTTTTGGCCGAGCTACAAGCGCAAGAAGGATTTGTCACGCCCAAGGTTTATTTGGCCGACACCGTGGGAATGGCCAACCCCCAGAGCATTGCCCGTCGTGTGGATTTGGCGCGCGAGATCTTGCCCCAGGCGCGGATCGGTTTGCACTTGCATGACACCCGTGGCATTGGCATGGCCAACGCCTTGGCCGGCTTGCAAGCGGGGGTTGATTTGTTTGATGCCTCGATTGCCGGCTTGGGTGGCTGCCCCTTCACGGGTGGTGCGCATGGGGCGAGCGCGGGCAATATTTGCACCGAAGACTTGGCCTTTTTGTGCGCGGAGTTGGGCATTGAAACCGGTCTGGACCTGGGCCAATTGGTGGAGGCGGCCCGACTGGCCGAGCGCATCATCGGGCGGCGCTTGGAGGGACGCTTGATGCACAGTGGGCTGCCCACACGTGGCCGAGCGGCCACGCCATGATGGACGGGAGTTTTCAATGTCCTCACCCCTCTCCTCGCGCTTGACCCTCGATGCGTTGTGGCGAAAGCGGGCCACCATGCAACCCCAAGCACCCGCGCTCTCGGGCATGACCCCAGACGGGCCGCTGAGCCTGAGCTACGGCGAATTGGCCGAGCGCGTGGCGCGCTTGGCAGGGGCCCTGCGCAGTGCGGGTGTGCAGCGCGGAGACCGGGTGGCGGTGTGGTCTGAGAACCAACTCGCGTACATCGAGCTCGAACTGGCCGCGGCGCACTTGGGCGCTATCGTGGCGTGCTTGAACTGGCGCTTGAGCGATGCGGAGCAATTGCATTGCATCGCACTGGTTGAACCGGTGATGATGGTGGTCTCGCCTCGCTATCGAGCGGCCTTGGAGCGGCTCGACCACGGCGTGCCGCAGGTGCGGGAGTTGGGCGCAGGGTGGGACGCTTGGCGCGATGCGGCGCGCCCCGCGGAGCCCGAGACCCGCGTGGAGCCGGAAGACGGTCTGGTGATTCTCTACACGAGCGGGACCACGGGCTTACCCAAAGGCGCGCTCATCAGCCACCGCGCGATGGTGGCGCGGGCCATGGTGTTTGCCACGGATTACGGCATTCGCGGCAGCGATGGGTATATCTGCTGGTCCCCGCTCTTTCACATGGCTGCGACCGACCACGCGTTGGCGACCTTGCTCTTGGGCGGGCATGTCATGGTGTGCGATGGTTTGGTGTTGGATCGCATCGTGGACTGGCTGGCCCATGAGGAAATTGGCTGGCTCATGGCCATGCCTGGCATGATCGAGGCCCTGATTGACGCCTTGCGGGGGCAACGCATTCGCTCGGTGCGCATGGTGGGGGCCATGGCCGATTTGGTCGCGCCCGCGCAAATTGCCGAGCTCACGGCCTTGGTCGGCGCGCCCTATCTCAATAGCTTTGGATCCACCGAAACGGGTCTACCCCCGGCCTCGGGCGCTCTTCTGGCTGCGGGAGAGTTGCCGCGCTCGCTGAGCAAACGCGAATCGGGTGGGTGTTTGGTGCGCCTTGTGGACGACCAAGACCAGGAGGTGCCGCTGGGCACTCCGGGAGAGATGACGGTGCGCGGCCCGACCCTGTTCTCGGGCTATTGGGCGAACCCGCAAGCCAACGCGACCGATTTTCGGGGGGGCTGGTTCCACATGGGCGACCTCTTTGTGCGCCATGCCAACGGCAGCCTGGATTTCGTGGACCGCTTGAAATACCTCATCAAGTCTGGCGGCGAAAACATCTACCCGGCCGAAGTGGAACGTGTATTACTCACCCACCCTCGCGTGCGCGACGCCGCCGTGGTGCGCAAACCCGATGCCCGCTGGGGCGAAGTGCCCGTGGCGTTTGTGGCTTGCCATGGGGAGGGCGCCGCTGGTGTGGACCTCGACGACTTGATGGCGCACTGCCGCGCGCAGCTGCCCAGCTACAAACTGCCCAAGGAAATCCGCATCGTGGCCTTTGAGGCGATACCGCGTTCGAGCACCGGCAAGATTCAACGCCATGTGCTCGAGCAAAACCTCTAGTGCATGCCGAGCAATTGACGCGCCAGCCGCTGGTAGAGCCGAATGAGTCTTCCTTGGGTCAAGCGTCCATCGGGGCGGTACCAATTGCTGATGCCCGTGAGCAAGGACAAGAGCGCGAGCCTGGCCACGCGCACGTCGTCGAGCTTCCAGCAGCCTGCTTTTTGACCGTCGCGCAAGATGCGCTCTAAATGTCCCTCGTACGCCTTGCGCAAAGCAATCACGACTTGGTATTGCTCGGGGGAGAGGCTGCGCAACTCCATGTTGCCAATGAACACCTCTTCCTTGCGAGCGGTGTGCCACTCAATGTGAAAGCGCACGAAACGCTCGAGGCGTTGCGTGGGCTCGGTCAACCCGGCCATCTGGGTGTGCAAATCGAGCAATAGCTCGCGCATGATGCCTTCAAGCAAAGTCCCGAGGAAGGCCTGCTTTTGGGGTACATGGTTGTAGAGTGAGCCCACACTCAGGTGCACATCGGCGGCGAGGTCACGCAAATTCATGGCCTCGTAGCCATAGCGGTAAATGCGATGGATAGCGGCTTTGCGGATGGCTCGCATCGTATCCGCGCCATTGACTCCAACCGGACGTCCCATGTTTTCTGTCCTTCTGTCTGCAAGCGATGTTAATCGCAAGCCTGCGGCATCTGAATTTTGGATTTTTGTTAATTCTTGTTGGCTACAAATTCGCCACAATTTAATCGCAATATCATCCAAACCGACCCCTCACGCGTTTTGCATTTCACAAAGAGCCTTCGCTCTTGGAGGGTGGGATGGATTTAATTCTTTGGCGTCACGCGGAGACCGAAGTGCCGCGCGAGGGTCCTGACGACTGGACGCATGAACTCAGCGCCAAAGGCGAGCGGCAAGCCTTGCGCATGGGCTTGTGGTTGGATCGGTATTTGCCAGCGGGCACGCGTGTGCTCGCGAGTCCGGCGCGATGCACGGAGCAGACCGCGCAGGCATTGGGCCGCCCCTTCAAATGGCGCGAGGAGCTGTTGCAGCACGCGCAAGTCTCGGACATTTTGCAACTGCTCAGGTGGGATGTGAAAAATGGTCCCACCACCAAAGGGTCCGTGCTGATTGTGGGACATCAGCCCTATCTGGGGCAATTGGTCTCGCTGCTGCTGGGCATGACGGAGGCGGCGACCGCGTTTCGCAAGGGGGCTGTGTGGTGGTTGCGCTCGCGCCTGCAAGAGGCGGGGTGGCAAACGGTGTTGCTCACGGTGGTGAGCCCAGAGCTGACTTTCCATGCCTCGGACTTGCCCTCCTAGCGGCGGGCGCAGTGACGGGGGGCGGGTTTTGTGGCAAAAAGATGACTGAAGTCAAACCGGGTGATCCGTCTGGCCCACAAGTGCTTGAAATCGGTTCACAATTTGCACCATGCGTGCGTTTTCTTTCATGCTGCGAGCTTTGGGTGGCCTGTGTTTGCTGGTGATTCTGGCCTCGGGCGTGGCGCGGGCAGAATCGGGCAAGGAGCCCATTTTGCGTTTGGGCGCCAACAACCTCCCGCCGGTCCCGCCGGAGATTCACACCATTCGACGCGATTACTACGACTGCAAGGGAATCGTGGCGAATTGGTACTTGGACGTGCTCAAGCGGGAATTTCAGTTTTTAGAGCAAAGCCACAAGCTGCAATCCCCCGCTTTGGTGAGCTGTGCCCTGGCGCTTCAACACGATGTGCCGCTCGCCGATGGCAAGTATGTGATCAACTTGTTTGACAACGACGAACACCGGCGCCAATGCATTCACGATGGCAAATGCCGATTCGCGCGCAATGTCACCCTCTACGCGCGCCAAAACGCCTTGCAACGCTCCTATTTCCTCACCGATTACCAATCGGAGCGCTTCTTCCAAGACTGCATTGACGCCGGCGGCAAACTCCACCGCGGGGTGTCGTGCGCGCGGCTGACGTTTTAACGCGCCGCTAGTGGCTCACGGGGGCTCACAGGTTCACGTCCTCACTCCGCCGCGCGGGCGGGTTGGATGGCGCGTTTGCTGCCCCAGAGGACAAGGAGGAGGCCGGCGATGTGCCAGGGGGTGACGGGTTCGTTCAGGAAGGCGACGCCGAAGATCATGCCGAAGATGGGCACCCAGTAGAGGTATGTGCCGTTGCGTCCGACGCCCAGTGCCGCGATGCCCATGACCCAGACATACGAGCCCAGGGCGGTGGCGAGGATGCCCGACATGGCGAGCAGGAACCAGCCCCAGGCGTCGAGTGCCCACAGGGGCGCGTATTCGGCAGGACCGGCGGCAAAGAGCAGGTGCACGACTAGCATGATCGCGCCCACGGTGTGCACGAAGGTGTTGGTGGGCAAGATGGGGTTGATGCGGGCGAGTTTTTGGATGCCCGAGCCGCCGATGGCGTAGTTCACGGTGGAGAGGAAGATGATGAGGTCGCCCCAAGCGGCCTCGCCCAACTCCGCACCGGGGCGATGCAAGACCACCATCAGCACGCCCACGAGCGCAGCGAGTGTGCCTTGCACTTGACGCCCGTGGATGCCGCGGCGAAACAGGGCTGCTTCGGTGAGGAGGGAGACCACCGGGCTCAAGGCCATGATGATGGCCGCGTTGGTGGCGGTGGTGCGCTGCAAGCCCGCGACAAATAGCACTTGCTGGAAATACACAAAGACAAAGGCGACGCCAAGGCCGAGGAGGAGCTCTCGGCCCCGCCAAACAGGCCAGACTTCGCGCCGCACGCGCAAGAGCAGCAGCAAGGTGGCCGCCGCAAAGAGCATGCGGGAAGCGGCAATGACCCAGAGGTCCAAGCTGCCCGTGAGCCAACGCACGACCGAGAGGTTGAGGCCCCAAACGGCCATGGTGACAAATAGGGCGAGATGGACGCTGCGTTCAGGCATCCTTCGATTGTCGCCAATTCGGCGGCGTGTTTAGGCCGCGCCTGTCGCGCGTTGGGCAGCCAATCGGCCCGCACGACGGCCGGAGACGAAAGCCCAGGCCAGGTGATGCCCGTGGCCTTTGAGGAGAAGACCGCCCTGCCCAGTGGAACCTGCGGCGTAGAGGCCATCGAGTGGCTTGGCGTCGGGCCCCACCAAGACGCGGTGGGAGGTGTCCACGCGCAAGCCGCCTTCGTTGTGAACGAAGACCGCACGCACGGGCCCCAGCGCAATATAAGGGCCAGCCCCTGCGGGGGCGATGCGGGTGCCCGCCACTGCGGCTTGCAACGCACCGGCGGGCATGCCCAGTTGCGCGGCCAAGGCCTCGAGGGTGGGCGCCTCATGGAAGACATCGGGGCGGTTGCGTCGGTAGTCGTCGATGTAGGCGTAAGCGATGCCCGGCGCAGTGGAGATGAAGTTGGGCCAGCTGGAGAAGGTCTGCCCGAGTCGCGCATCGAGCAAGATGAACGCTTGCTTGTCGGGTTGCTCGGGCAGTCGCAGCGCGGGGCTGTCACTCTCTGCGCCAAAACGCTCACCGCGCCGATTGACCAGCAACGCACCTTGCTCGAAGAGTCCCAGGGAGGGAGCGAGCGCAGTGGTGAGGAACTTCATCATGAAGGGGCGCAAGATGAAGGCGGGAACATGATCGACCGACCAGGCCATGAGTTCGGCAAGCCACCCCCATGGCGGGAGGCGGCGCAGGAAATTCTCTTGCGCGGGGGCCATGAAACGCAGCTCGGGGCCCAAGGCGAGATCGCCATTGAGGATTTGCGCCCCCAGGGCTTCGGCCATGTGTTGACCGTCACCGGTGGCGGTTGAATTCACGGCTTCGACTTGGGCTTCGCGCGGCCCCATGAAGCGGGCTTTGAGTGCGGGAGAGTTGGTGAAGTCGCCCGCGGCCAAGACGACGCCGCCACGCGCATTGAACACCCTCTCGCCTGCCGGGGTTTGCGCCTGCACGCCCACCACGACCTCGCCCTCACGGCAGAGGTGCTGCACATGGACTTGGGTGCGAATGTCCACGCCCGCGCGGCGCGCGCGACGCGAGAGGTGGTAGATGAAGGCCCGGGAATTGGGCAGCACGTTGTGCATGCGCGGCTGGCGGTGCGGTGGCTCGGGCATGGGGCCCATGAAGCGCACGCCGGAGTCGAGCAGCCATTGGAAAGTTTCGGGCATCTCATCGCAGAGGATGCGCCGCAAGCTGGGGTTGTCGCGCGGGTCCAAGTCGCCCGCGAACCCGGGCATGTCTTCCCAGTGGTGGAGCGGATCGTCCGCAATGCCTTTGCGGCGCTGATGGGGCGTGCGCGTGGCGGTGACCGAGCCAATGGACCACGCGGTGGAGCCGCCGAGTTGCGCGTTCTTCTCGAGTAAGACCACACGCGCGCCGCGCTCGGCGGCTTCTATGGCGGCGGCAAGGCCAGAGCCACCGCCGCCGACAACCAGCACATCGCAAGTCTCGGTTTGCATGCTCGAACAGCCCTCCCTTTAAATCATGCCGCCATTGGGCTGAATGATCTGGCCGTGTACCCAGGAGGCTTTGTCGGAGGCGAGAAAAGCGATGACTTCGGCCACTTCCTGGGGTTTGCCAATGCGGTTGAAGGGGCTGAGGGCCGCGGAGCGGGCCTTGACCTCATCGGTTTTACCGGCGTGGAAGAGATCGGTGTCGACGGGGCCAGGGGCCACGCCATTGACGCGCACTCCGCGCGGCGCCAATTCTTTGGCCATGGAGCGCAGCAGGCTTTCAACTGCGGCCTTGGTGGCGGTGTAGGGACCGCCGCCGGGAACGCCTATGCGCACCATGGAGGTGGTCAGGCCAATGATGCTGCCTTGATCGGCCACGTGTTGCGCGGCTTGTTGCAACACATGAAACGCGCCAATGAGGTTGACCTCCACCACGCGGCGAAACACCGCAGGGTCAAACTGACCCACGGGGCCGGGGGGAATGTTGATGCCCGCGTTGGCCACCACGCATTGGGGCGCGCGACCAAAATCTTTTTGCACTTGGGCAAAGACATGTTGGACCTGGGCGAGGTCGCAGATGTCGGCGGCATAGGCCTCCACACGGGTCGAGCCCGTGTGGGCGGCGGGTTTTTGGCTAACGTAGGTGTAGGCCACGTCCCAGCCCTGGCTGGCCAGGGTTTTGACGGTTGCTTCGCCAATGCCACGGGTGCCGCCAAAGACGACTGCGAGTTTGTTCATGTGGGGTTCTCCTCTGATGCGATTCATGCCACCCAGGGCTTGCCGTAAATGGGCTCGCGAAACGGGGTGGGGGGCAGCTGCCAGGTGCCGGTGGATGGGGGACGGACTTCGGCGTCGATGTGGACATCGATCACGCAGGGCCGCTTATTGCGCAGGGCTTGTTCGACAGCCGGTGCGAGTTGTTGGGGTTGGGTGACGGTGTAGCCGTCAGCGCCACAGGCGCGCGCCCAGGCGGCAAAGTCGGGGTTGTAGCGCTCGCCGGTGGCCCCGTGGTAGAAAGCGGTGCCGATCTCACGACCATCGAACATGCCGTACTGAATGTCGCGAATCGCGCTCCAGGCGAAGTTGTTCCAGACGATCCACACCACCGGGAGTTGGTACTCCACTGCGGTGCACAGGACATAGGGGGCCATGGTGAAGCCCCCATCGCCCACCACCGCCACGCAGGGGCGATCGGGCGCCGCGAGTTGCGCGCCCATGACACCGCAGACACCAAACCCCATGGAGGAATAGCCCCAGCTGTTGAGCATGCTTTGCGGACGCTTGGCCTGCCAGAACTGCATGAACCAGTTGTGGTGCACGCCCGAGTCGAGGGAGAGGATGACATCGTCGGGCAAGAGCTTTTGCAAGGTGCCCACCACGAACTCGGGGCGCAGGGGCGAGGTGCTGCTCGTGAAATGCGGCTGTACGTAACGGCTCCACTCGGCCTGCCAACCGCGGACTTGTTCAAGCCACGGTGCGTAGCGGGAGGCGCTGATCTCGGCGCGCGAGGCCAGGGCTTGGCGCAGTTGGCTCACAAAGACTTGCACGTCAGCGATGACGCCCAAATCCGGGGCGTAGTTGCGGCCAAGTTCTTGGGGGTCGATGTCAACGTGGATGAGGCGGGTTTTGGGGAAGTTCCAAGAGTAGCCAGGGTGCCAGCTCGAGGAGCTGCGGTCGTCAAAACGCGTGCCCAGGGTGATCACCAAATCGCTGCGCCGTCCGGCCTCGTTGGCGGGGTAAGCGCCGTTGCGGCCAATGAAGCCCAAGGCGAGTGGGTGGTCGCCCGGGATGCAGCCCATGCCGTTGGGCGAGGTGATGACGGGGATGCCCAAATGCTCGGCGAGCTCGGTGATTTGGGGGCCCGCCTCGGAGAGGGTGGCGCCGTGGCCGATGAAGAGCACCGGGCGATGGGCTTGGCCCAACAGGTCCACGGCGAGGGCGATGTCCTGGGCGTTGGCGCCGGGGCGATGACTGCGCTGCACGTGCGAGGGCGGCGGCAGGCTGACGTCGGCTTCTTCTTGATAGACGTTGTAGGGAATGTCCACGTTGACCGGCCCGGGACGGCCCGTGACCATGGTGTCCATGGCCTGGCGCAGCGCCAGGGGCAGCATGTCCACGCGCGTGGGCTGGAAGGCGCGCTTGACCACCGGGCGCATGACTTGGGCGAAGTCGGCCTGATTGTGTTTGTAGAGCTCTTGAAACGGCGCGCGGTTGTGCTGCGAGGTGGGCACATTGGAGGTGATGGCCATGAAGGCCGATGAATCGGAGAGCGCAGTGGCGAGGGACATCACCATATTGGCCGAGCCCGGGCCGGTGGAGGTGAGCGTGGCCACGGGCTTGTGTTTGACGCGGAAGTAGGCGTCGGCCATGTGGCCGGCGCACTGCTCGTGGCGGGGCGAGATCAGGCGCAGTTGGTCCTTGACATCGTAGAGGGCATCGAGCAGGCCGACATTGCCGTGGCCGCAGATGCCAAAGATGTAGGGCACTTTTTCCTGAACCAGGTATTGGGCGATGAGCTCGCCGCCTTTCATCATGGGCATGGGGTTTCCTTTGTCTCAGGCGGTGATGGTGACCACCCGCTCTTCGGTCATTTCGTGCACGGCGTAGTGCGGGCCTTCGCGGCCAAAGCCACTGTCTTTGGTTCCGCCATAGGGCATGAGGTCCACGCGCGAGCTTGAGGTTTCATTGATGTGCACCCCACCGACTTCGAGTTGGCGCGCGGCCATCAAGGCGTCGCCAATGCGCTGGGTGAAAATGCCCGAGGCGAGCCCATAGGGCGTGGCATTCACACGCGCAATGGCCTCTTCCAGGGTATCAAAAGGCAGGATGCAGACCACCGGGCCAAACACCTCCTGGCAGCTGATCTCCATGTGATCGGACACGTTGGTGAGCAAGGTGGGCGGGATGAGCGCACCTTGCCGCGCGCCGCCAGCGAGCTGGCGCGCACCGCTTTGCACGGCGCGTTCGATCCAGGCCGAAATCCGTTGCGCGGACTCCTCACTGATGACCGGCCCCACAAAGGTTTGGGGGTCGGCAGGGTCACCAAAGCGCAGTTGGCTCACGAGTTGTTGCATGCGTTGTTCGACATCGGAGACGATGCGGCGTTGCGCGAGCAGGAGTTGCACCGAGGTACAGACTTGGCCCGCCTTGCGGTAACCTGCGTTGACCACCTTGGGCAGCGCCACATCGAGGTTGGCATCATCGCACAGGATGGTGCAAGCGATGGAGCCGAGCTCCATTTGGGTGCGGCGCAAACCCGCGGCCTGCTGGATTTGACGGCCGACTTCGGTGCTGCCGGTGAAGGCGAAGAAGCGCACGCGCTCGTCCGCTTGCAGCCAACGCACCACCTGGCCACTGCCGTGCAAGATGGTGATGAAGTCGGCGGGCATGCCCGCCTCCATGAGCACGTGGGCGAGCAGCGCAGCCGTGAGTAGGGTTTGGGTAGAGGGCTTCAAAATCACGGCATTGCCCGCCGCAAACGCCGGCGCCACCTTGTGTGCCACCGTGTTGAGGGGGGAGTTGAACGGCGTGATGGCCGCGACCACGCCCAAAGGCACGCGCAAGGTAAAGCCAATGCGCCCGGCTTGGCCGGGGGCGCCTTCGAGGGGGATCATCTCGCCGGCGAGGCGCCTGGCCTCTTCGGCCGAGAGGCGCAGGGTTTGCAGGCAGCGGCGTGCCTCGCCCGTGGCGTCGGACTGGGTAAAGCCGGCCTCGCGTTGCATGGTGCGCACAAACGCGTCTAAGCGCTGTTCGAGCAAGCGGGCTGCGCGGTCGAGGATTTCGCCGCGTTCGTAGGGCCCCGGCGCACCGCGGCGGTAGGCCGCATGGGCCGCCTCGATGGCGTGGCGCACCTGCGCCTCGCTGGGGCTTTGGATGCGCAAGAGGGGCTGGAGGCGAAACTTGTCGAGCACGGTGAGTTCGGGGCCTTCACCCTTGACCCACTCGCCCGCGATGTGCATGCGCCCATCGCTTTCACGGGCCGCGTCGCTCACGGCCGGATCGTGTCGTTCCATCAGTGCGCCTCCTCATCGTCCATGGGGGTGGTGATGACCAAGAACACGAGACCGGTTGTGCCCGTGTTGGTGAAGCTGTGGCGCACCCCAGGCGGGACGTACACGTAATCGTGCGGTCGCATGAGGTGGCTTTGGTCGTCCAGGGTGAGTACACCCTCGCCTTCGAGGACGTAATAGATTTGCTCTTGCACCTGATGGACGTGCTCTTGCACATAGGCCGCAGGGGCGTAGCGCGAGATGCGAAAGTCGAGTTTCTCGGTGCCCACGCGGTCACGGTCGACCAGGGGTTTGGAGAGCGCGCCGCCAAAGTGGCCGGGGTATTCCTTCCACAGCACTTTGGACATGTTTTCAACCAGGGCGTGGCGGGTGGGTTTAGCGTGCTTCATGGTTCATCCTTGAGAGGTGCGGTGAGTCGGTGAGGCTTTTAGAGCCATAGGATTTTTTTGCGGTAGTCCAAGTCTTCGAGCAGGTCGCGGGCGGGGCCTTCGTGGAAGACGGCGCCGCGCTCGAGGGCGTAGACGCGATCGGAGAGGGCGAGCACCAGATCGAGGTTGTGCTCGACGATGACGATGGCGATTTCGGCGCGCAGGCGGTCAAAGACGCTAAAGAGCTCTTGCACCACCGAGGGTGCCAAGCCTTCGAAGGGCTCATCGAGCAGGAGCAGGCGCACGTTGCCGCTGAGGGCTCGCGCCACCGCCACCATTTGCTGCTCACCGCCGGAGAGGTAGTCCGCCGCAACGTGCATGCGCTCGCGCAGTCGGGGGAAGTATTCGAGGATGCGTGCCTCGTCCCACACCACACCGCCCTGCCCGTCGGTGGGACGTGCGAGACGGCCTAGGCTCAGGTTTTCGGCCACGGTCATGCCCGCAAAGAGGCCTCGACCTTGGGGCACATAGCCCACCCCTGCGCGGGCGATGTCGGGCGCAGCCATGGTGGCGAGGTCCAAATCGCCAAAGCGGATGGCGCCGGCCTTGGGGGGTGCCAAGCCCACGATGGATTTGAGCAAGGTGGTTTTGCCCGCGCCGTTGCGCCCGAGCAAAGCCACGATTTCGCCTTGACGCACCTGCAAGCTCGCCTGGTTCAAGATGTGGCTCTTGCCATAGAAGGTGTCGATGGCCTGGATGTCCAAGACCATGGGGCGGTCTTGCACAGCTTGGCTCGAGCGGGTGGTGACGGGCGGCACGCCGGTGCCCGTGTAGATTTCTTGCACCCGGCGGTCCTCGCGCACGGCTTGCGGATTGCCACACATGAGCACTTCGCCCTGATTCATGACCGTGACGCGGTGCGAGAAGGAGAGCACGCGGTCAATGTCGTGCTCGACGATGAGCACCGGGATGTGGCTGGCGATGGTTTGCACCAAACGGGAGATGCGCTCGCGCTCGGCGGCGGCCAAGCCCGCGAGCGGCTCGTCCATGAGGAGCACCTGGGGCTTGGAGCCCAGGGCGATGCCTAAATCCACCAAGCGTTGGCCGCCGTAGGAGAGGTCTGCCCCGCCCACTTGCTCCATGCCCTCCAAGCCCAGGAACTTCATGAGCTCGCGCGTTTCGGCGTGGATGTCGGCGTAATCGTCCACGTCGCGCCAGAAGTTAAAACGGTCGGCATGGCGCGCCTGCAACGACAAGCGCAGGTTCTCGTAGATGGTGAGGCCCTTGAAGAGGTTGGTGATCTGGAACGAGCGCGCGAGGCCTTGTTGGCAAATGCGATCGGCACTTTGGCCCGAAATCACCCGGCCATGTAGGCGCACCTCGCCCTCGTCGGGCTCGAACATGCCGGAGATGAGGTTGAAGGTGGTGGTTTTGCCCGCGCCGTTAGGGCCAATGAGAGCATGGACTTGGCCGGCCTCGACACTCAGGTGGTTGCGCTCGACGGCGCGAATGCCGCCGAAATGCTTGCTCAGGTTTTGCGCCTCCAGCACCACGCCTGGGCGGGACTGCGGGCGCAAAAACTCGGGCAGGGGTAAGCCCTCATAAATCTTGCGCTTGCTCATGGCCGCGGAATCGGTGGGCGGTGGGTTCCAGCGCGCGCGCAGCTTGGCCCAAATACCCGCCAGGCCTTGAGGGGAGAAGATGATGAAGCCCACAAACACCAGCCCGAACCAGAGCAACCAGTTGTCGGTGTAGATGGAGAAGAGCTCGCGAAACAGGGCGTAGAAGAGCGCCCCGAGTGCCGGGCCGAGGAAATGGTGCATGCCGCCGATGACCACCATGGCCAATAACTCGCCCGAGAAGGCCACGGTGGTGGATTCGGCCGCCGCGAGGCGGTGGAGGTAGACCATGAGGGCACCGGCCAGACCTGTGATGGTGGCCGAGAGGACAAAGGCGACGAGCTTGTAGCGGTCGATGGAATAGCCTTGGAAGGTGGCGCGCTGGGTGTTTTCGCGAATGGCCACGAGCACGTGGCCAAAGGGCG
>JACCEC010554916.1_pt1 | contig 23105 bp, 19 predicted proteins | sample 7450121 | NCBI WGS metagenome assembly JACCEC01 (sample SAMN15323455, study PRJNA562643) | freshwater metagenome | isolation source: river surface water | place: USA:Blue River Watershed | collected 2017-08-18 | reverse complement strand
GTGAAGGGCATCGCGAAACGCGCGTTCTCCGCGGCGTACACCAAATCGCAATGCATGAGCAGGGTCGTACCAATACCGATGGCCATACCGCTGACCGAAGCAATAACGGGCTTTTCTGCATCACGCAGCGCGTTCATGAACAGCGTGACATGCGAGTCACCGGGTTGCGGCGGGTATTTCAGAAATTCTTCGACATCGTTACCGGCTGTGAATATGCCGCCCTCGCCTGTGATCACGATGGCGCGTACAGATTTGTCGTTTGCAGCGGTTGTTAGTCCGTCAGACAGCGATTGGTACATCGCTCGGGTGATGGCATTTTTTTTGTCGGGGCGATCAAAGGCGAGTGTGGCGATGCCATCGGCGATGTGGAATTTTATGGACATTTTTTTCGCTTTATTTTTTGAATAGGGCGCTGCGTGGATTGGTATTTAATGATGCTTTGTATTTTTCATTTTCAAATTCAGCTGGTGCACAACGAAAGCCACTGGATACCAGCTTTCGCTGGGATGACGGTAGTTGTTGAGGCGACTGTATTTATTCCCGCCGTCATCCCGGCGCAGGCCGGGATCCAGTGTCTTTGTTTTGCTAACAACAATCGTATAACAGCATGATCGACCATACACCCAACGACTACATACGCTCAAAAATCCCCGCCGCCCCCATGCCAGCCCCGACGCACATCGTCACCATACCGTATTTCAATTGGCGGCGGCGCAGTCCGTGGATGAGCGTGGCCGCGCGTATCGCGCCAGTAGCACCCAGCGGATGGCCGAGCGCAATCGCACCGCCCAGCGGATTGATCTTTGCCGGATCCAAGCCCAGATCCTGACGTACGGCGAGCGCTTGCGCTGCAAACGCTTCATTGAGCTCTATCCAGTCCATCTGATCGAGCGTGAGCCCGGCCAGTCGCAGCGCTGCGGGTATGGCTTCTTTGGGGCCGATGCCCATGATCTCTGGCGGCACACCTTTGACGGAAAATGAAACGAAACGCGCAAGGGGCTGCAAGTTGAATTGCTTGAGTATTTTTTCACTCACCAGAATCAACGCGCCGGCGCCATCCGACGTTTGCGAACTATTACCTGCGGTGACTGTGCCTTTGGCAGCAAACACGGGTTTGAGTTTAGCTAGCGCCTCCAGACTGGTATCGGCGCGCGCACCTTCATCTTGCGATACGGTCTTGGTGCTTGTTTTTATCTGACCGCTAATCAGATCAGGAAATTTTTCCACGACTTCGACAGGCGTGATTTCATCGACACACTCACCACTTTGTTGTGCAGCGATGGCGCGAAGATGCGATTCAAGTGCGAAGGCATCCTGATCTTCACGACTAATCTTCCATTGCTGCGCGACCTTCTCTGCCGTCAGACCCATGCCATAGGCCATGCCGATGTTGTCGTCTTTGAAGATACCCATGTTCATCGACGGATGATGCCCAGGCATGGGAATCATGGACATGGATTCAACGCCGCCGGCGATCATCACATCGGCTTCACCGGTACGTATGCGATCAGCTGCCATGGCAATAGCCGTGATGCCAGAGGCGCAGTAACGGTTGACGGTAACGCCTGCGACTGTTTTGGGCAAACCTGCCAGCAGCACAGCCATGCGCGCGAGATTCAAACCCTGTTCAGCTTCGGGGAATGCGCATCCGATGATGGCGTCTTCTATGGTTGCAGGGTCGAGATGGGGCACTTGCGCGAGCGCTGCGCGTATCGTGTGCACGAGCAGATCGTCGGGACGCACATGTCTAAAGACGCCGCGTGGTGCTTTGCCGATGGGGGTGCGGGTGGCGGCGACGATGTAGGCTTCTTGCAGTTGTTTACTCATGGTGGTGCACCCCTCGTATTTGATGACTTAGTATCGGGCGATGAATCGATACTGACTGCTTCTGCTCCGTCCGGGTAAATAGACTCGGGTCTGCACCTAGTACCATTCGGCTCATGGTTTAAGCTTTTTGTGTACAACGAAAGACGCTGGATCCCGGCTTTCGCCGGGAGCGAGTGGGGAATTCGGATCGCATGCGATCCGCCCACGCAGCAGTCATCACATGCAAGTGATGACAGTTTTTAGTTCATCTCACTAATAACGCTTATCAGCCATTTCTCTGAACGATGCGCTAATTCCTCACCGGCTTCCCCGTCTGCAGCATGCCCATAATCCGCTCCTGCGTTTTCGGATGCGCTAGCAGCGACATGAATGCCGCACGTTCCTTGTCCAGCAACCACTGCTCACTGACAAGACTACCCGGCTCGATATCACCACCGCACACCACGTCGGCAATCAAGGTCGCAATGTGCTCGTCATGCGCGGAGATGAAACCTCCTTCGCGCATATTGACCAGCTGCGCGCGTATCGTGGCAATTCCATAGCGGCCCGTCACCGGGATCAGCGTAGGCAACGGTGGACGATACGCTGTATCAGCCAATGCCAGCGCCTGTGTGATCGCCACATGCAGCAATTCATGCGCATGCAGGACGATCACATCATCGCTTTGCAGATAACCCATACGACGTGCTTCATGCGCTGATTTGGCGACTGCTGCGGTGGCTGCATGCGTAAAACGATCTTTGAGAAACGGGAAGATGTCATTACCTTTTGCTTCCCGTGCCGCACGCAGCGCGATTTCTTTCAGGCCGCCGCCAGACGGCAGCAAACCGACACCCACCTCCACCAGCCCCGCGTACGATTCAAGCAAAGCCACACGTCGACTCGCATGCAGCATGAGTTCGCAGCCACCACCAAGTGCGAGACCACCCACAGCCGCCACCACCGGCACACTCGCATATTTGATGCGCATCATCGCGCGCTGAAAATTCGCAACCACCGGCTCAATGGCCTTCACACCACCCATCATGAACACCGGGAGCATCGCTTGTAAATCCGCACCCGCTGAAAATGCGCCACCCTCGGCAACATCGGTTTGCCAGATGATGAGTGCGCGATAATTTTTCTCGGCCTCGGACACAGCATGTTCGATACCGGCAATGACGTCGGGGCCCATCACATGTAGCTTGGTTTTGAACGACAAAATTAATACATCGCCATTCATATGCCAAAGCCGAACCGAGGCATCTTCATGCACTGTGGTGCCCGCTACTGCAGGACTGAGGTGATCATCGCCGACAACCGATGCACGAAACTGCTGACGCGCATAGACAGGCAGATGCGAACGTGGTGAGTAAGCCTGCTTTGACGCCGACCAGGAACCTTCAGGACGATGCACGCCTTCGCGCCCGTCAAATACCCAGTCGGGTAAGGGCGCTGAGGATAATGCGCGCCCTGCATCAATATCTTCTTTCACCCACTGTGCGATCTGCTGCCAGCCCGCAGCCTGCCAGAGCTCGAACGGCCCCTGATGCCAGCCAAAGCCCCAACGCAATGCAAAATCCACATCACGTGCATTGTCGGCAATCGCGTTCAAATGCACTGCAATGTAATGAAATGCATCGCGCAGAATAGCCCATAGAAATTGGGCTTGTGGGTGGCTTGCATCATGCAAGGCTTTGATCCGCTTGGCCGGATCTTTTTCTTTAAGCATACGAACAATCAGATCGTCGGCCTTCGCACCCGAGGGTACATAGTCGTGCCGACTGGCGTCCAGTCGCAAGATATCTTTACCTGATTTTTTATAAAAACCAATGCCGGATTTCTGACCCAGATGGCCTTCGTCAATCAGTCGCTGCAGCACGGGCGGACTCTGGTACAACGCATGAAAAGGATCATCCGGCAGGTTGCGCTGCATGGTGTCAATCACATGCCCGAGCGTATCTAGGCCGACGACATCTGCAGTGCGAAACGTAGCTGATTTGGCGCGACCCAAACGCGCCCCGGTAAGGTCATCTACCAAATCATAAGAAAGTCCGAAGGCTTCTGCTTCGCGCATGATCGCCAGCATGCCGAAAATACCGACGCGATTCGCAATAAAGTTCGGTGTGTCAATTGCCCGCACGACGCCTTTACCAAGCGTTGTGGTGAGAAACGATTCAAGCTGATCCAGAATATCGGCACTGGTATGCGATGTTTTGATGAGCTCAACCAAATGCATGTAGCGCGGTGGATTGAAAAAATGCACGCCGCAAAAGCGTGAGCGTAAATTTTCATCGAGCACCGACGACAGGGCATTAATAGATAAGCCCGAAGTGTTAGTCGCAAAAATCGCATGCGCCGGAATATGGGCAGCGATTTTTTGGTAAAGCGCGTGTTTCCAGTCCATGCGCTCGGCGATCGCTTCGATCAGCAAATCCACCTCAGCCAGCCGCGACAAATCATCGTCAAAATTAGCGACTTCGATCAGTGCTACCTGATCATTGTCGGCCAATGGCGCAGGATTTATTTTTTTAAGGCTATCAAGGGCACGCTGCGCCAGTGCATTGCGCGGCTGATCCGCCTTGCCGGGCAAATCGAAAAGTATGACCGGTACGCGTGCATTGATGCAGTGTGCTGCAATCTGTGCGCCCATCACACCGGCACCCAGGATCGCCACTTTTCTGATGGGCATAGTTGACATGGCAATCAATCAAAACAGTTCGGCATCCATTGCCATCAGCGTACCGGCGCCGGAGCGCGCCTGTCGTATCAGCATCGCTGTTTCTGGCAGCAGTCGTGCGAAATAAAACCGAGCTACGCTGAGCTTGGCCTGATAAAAATCATCACCACCCGATGATTTTTCCAGCGCAATCTTTGCCATGCGGGCAAAGAAATACGCAAACACCAAATGCCCGAGCACACGCAGATAAGGCACAGCAGCAGCACCGACTTCATCGCGATTCTGAAATGCTTTCATGCCAATTTCCATCGTCAGCTTGGTGACCTTGTCGCCAATATCTGCCAGCGGCGTGATGAATTCAGACATCGCTTCGTCCGTACCGTTCTCATCAATGAATGCTTTGATCTTGTCACCGAAGGCGCGCAGCTTCTCGCCGTTATCCATCAGCACTTTACGGCCCAGCAAATCGAGTGACTGTATGGTGTTGGTGCCTTCATAGATCATATTGATGCGCGCATCACGCACATATTGCTCCATACCCCATTCAGCGATATAGCCATGACCACCAAAGACCTGCAATGCTTCGGAAGTCGCGATCCATGCGTTATCAGTGAGGAAGGCTTTGATAATAGGCGTAAGCAGCGCTACCTCATCGGCGGCTTGCTTGCGCTCATTTTCATCGGGATGATTCAATTCGCGATCAATCATCAGAGCCACATACGAAGTGAATGCACGCCCCCCTTCAGCAAAAGCACGAGCCGTGAGCAGCATGCGGCGCACATCGGGGTGCACGATGATGGTATCGGCTGGCTGAGATTCAGATTTCGGACCTGTGAGGCTACGGCCCTGTATGCGTTCACGTGCGTAGGCACGCGCATTTTGATAGGCGACTTCAGTCAGACCGAGTGACTGCATGCCCACGCCAAGGCGAGCGGCATTCATCATCACAAACATCGCATTGAGTCCGCGATGCGGCTCGCCGATCAGCCAGCCGGTGGCGCCATCAAGATTGATCTGACAGGTGGCGTTACCGTGAATACCCATTTTGTGTTCGATCGCACCACACGTAATGGGATTACGCTCACCCGGCTGACCCTGCGCATCCGGCAGAAATTTAGGCACCACAAACAGTGAAATACCTTTGGTGCCGGGTGGCGCATCCGGCAAACGCGCCAGCACCAGATGCACGATATTGGCGGCGAGATCATGTTCGCCGGCCGAGATAAAAATCTTGTTGCCCGTGAGGCGATAGCTGCCGTCGGCCTCGGGCACCGCTTTGGTTCTCAGCAAACCCAAATCCGTGCCGCAATGCGCTTCGGTCAGGCACATGGTGCCAGTCCACTCCCCCGAGACCAGCTTTGGCAGGTAGAGCGCTTGCTGCTCTGGCGTGCCATGCGCATGCAGACATTCATACGCACCATGCGAGAGCCCAGGGTACATGGTCCAGGCCTGGTTGGCCGAGTTGAGCATTTCATAGAAGGCATTGTTGAGGACCATAGGCAGGCCCTGTCCGCCAAATTCAGGATCGCAGGACAGGGAAGGCCAACCCGCATCCACATAACGACGGTAAGCGTCAGCGAATCCCTGAGGGGTGGTTACGGTATGCGTTTCTGCATTGAAGTGACAGCCTTCGCGATCACCGCTGTGATTGAGCGGAAAAATCACCTCAGCGACAAATTTGCCACCTTCCTCCAGCACTTGATTGACCGTAGCGGCATCCAGACCTGCATGCGCGGGCAAGGCCGCAAGAGCGGTATCAACCTCGAGCAATTCATGCAACACAAACTGCATGTCACGCAAGGGCGCGCTGTAACTGGGCATGGATATCTCCTGAGATGAAATACGCGGTGGCGATGAGGCTAGCTTTTTTCAGTGACGATTAGGATGTTTTTTTACAAAAACATCGATTGTCGATGCATCAAAATCTTTATCGCAAGATCTTCTTATGGGACACGGGTCGATGCAATCAGGCGGGCAAAGCCCGCGTGTGCGCGATCAACGCAGCCCGGACTGCGAATGAAGCGGGCATCATGATGTAGGGCAAGCACGAGTCCATACATTTCAAAGACCAGCTGCTGAGTATCGGTGTCAGGGGCCAAGTGATGTTCATCGACCGCTTGCTGCGCTGCGCGTTGCAGCGCTTGCTGCCAGGTGCGCACCATCGTCACCAAATGCTCACGTATCGGTCCGGGACGGTCATCGTATTCGACGGCTCCGCTGATGTAGATACAACCGGAAGCGATTTCGAGACTGACGCGCGCTATCCAGCGGCTGAACAGACTTTGCAGGCGAGGCAGCCCGCGTGGTTCGCGCAGGCTGGGATAAAAAACTTCTTGTTCGAATTGCTGGTGATAGAGCTTCAGCACATCAATCTGCAAATCTTCGCGCGAACCAAAATGCGCAAAGACGCCGGATTTGCTCATGCTCATGCGCTCGGCCAGCACGCCGATGGTCAAACCTTCGAGACCCTCGCGACTCGCAAGATCGAGCGCCACGTCCAGGATACTCGCGCGGGTTTGCTCGCCTTTACGCAGGGGTTTCTGAAGAACTTCGGTCATGAGAGGACTCCGGACAGCACAATAGAACGACCGTCCTATTATGCACTGAAACGTCCTCTCTGAGCCTGTCGCTTCAGGCAGATTGGTTTAGAACCTATCTCGTTAGGTCGATGGCAAGGGTGAAGCGGAGAATTCGTGCGGCGTGCTGCACGCCCGCGTAACGGTACTGGCATGGAAGCCAGTGCGCGCCCTGCAAGGGATGCCAACGCTGCAAGCGGCCTAACGAGATAGGTTCTTAGCCGCGAGACCGGTCAATCATGCGTCTATCGCGCTTGGTCGGACGACCGCGTATCGCCTCGCCGGGCTCACTGAAGACTTTACGCTGCTCAGCGCGCTGCTCGCGCTGACGCACGCTGTCTTCGGTTTCCGCGTAGAGTGCCTGGGCCACCGGGGCAGGACCGCGTTGGTCGGACAATGCAATCACTCGTACCTGCCATTCGGTACTGCCGTTGTCGATATCGAGCAAGTCGTCAGGACGAATACTACGCGCCGGTTTGCATCTATCCCCATTCAAACGGACCCGTCCGCGCTCAACCGCGTCTGTCGCCAGCGAACGCGTCTTGAAGAAGCGCGCCGCCCACAACCATTTATCGATTCGGATAGATTCGTCCATGGCGTCATTGTAAAGATTTTCGGGACGAAGAGACGAGTGCCTATTTGGTGTATCGGCCTGCGGTAATAATTTTCAGTACCGCGCGATAAAGCAGATAAGCCAGACGATTTCCGACGCGCTGCAGCCAGGAGAACCGCGCAACATCCTCAGCCGTGATGATCGTTCCCTCGGCCACACCACGAGCGATGGTATCGCGCAGCACCATCGAAAAATTGGCATCACGAACAATGATGTTGGCTTCATGATTGACGAACAGTGACAAACCATCAAAATTACTGGAGCCTAGAGTCGCCCATGCATCATCGACGACCGCCGCCTTGGCATGCAGCTGAGTCGCACGATATTCCACAAGGCGAATACCAGCTTGAATAAAGCGCGGATAAAACGATTGTGCCACTGCATCCTGCATCACAAACTGTCTCACACCGATCAATAGGGTGATATCTACACCACGCGTTGCTGCATGCAGCATCGCACGACGCAATTTTCGGCCCGGCGCAAAATAGGGCGTCACCAGTACGGCGCTATGGTGCGCGCGCCCAAGTGCTTGCAACAATTGCCGCTCAATCGCCACACGATTACGAAGATTATCCCGCACGACTATCGCCGCCTCGGCTACCTGCCACTGCACACTGTGACGTGATGCATACCACTGGCGTATATGTCCCAGTCGGCGGCGCAACGTTTGCGAGGATTGCCGCTTCCATTGCGTGGCGACTTCCGCGAGGACATCATCCACCAGCGGCCCGATGATACTGACTGCAAAATCCCAGCGCGGTGCTGGCAAGCGCATACCACTACCATCGTCGGAAATCAGATCGTCGTTGATGTTCAGACCACCGAGAAAAGCGAGACGCTGATCAATCACGATTATTTTTCGATGAGTTCGCGCAATACCTCGCTGAAACCAGGGATTGAATGCGACGAAATGAACACCCGACGGCTCAAGTGCGGCCTGCAAAAGGGCCACGCTTGATTTACCCGTGCCCAGCCAGTCCACCAGCACATACACCATCACACCGCGCGATGCCGCGCGTATGAGCGCGTCCCTGACCTGATTGGCGGTGTCGTCAACCGCAAATATATACGTCTCGAGATAAATCTCGACACTTGCCGAATCAATCGCGTGAATCAGCGCCGGGAAAAACTCTGCGCCACGGTGCAGCAGGGACAGGTGATTGCTGCGGCTATAGCTTGTGGCCGACATGCCGCTCTTCCCGGAATTCATGCAATGCTTTGCTGGGCGTCGTGGAAGCTTGCAGGCTCAACTCAGCTACGATGGGCGCGTGATCGGAAAGTCGTGCCCAGCTCGCACCATGCAGTACTTGCGCACTGTGGACATCAAATCCACGTACATAAACGCGGTCGAGTTGAAGGAAAGGCATCGCCGCTGGAAAAGTACGCGCCGGTGTTTTTTTCGGTCCACGGCCTGACAATCTGCGCAAATATGTTCCAAAGCTACGTGAAGATAGTTTCTGATCGAAGACCTCTACCACATGAAGCCGATCACGGAGTGTCTTGCTGAGCGCATTGGTCCAGTCATTGAAATCACCTGCAATCAGCAGCGGCGCCTCGGCAGGCGCAGTCGAGGTCACGGCTTCGATCAATGCCTCTGTCTGACGCAAGCGGCTGCCAGCAAACAAACCCAGATGCACCACATAGCAATGCACGGGGATATCGCTGAGATGTAGTACGCAATGCAAAATGCCGCGCGACTCGAACGCATGATCGGATACATCATGATTGAAAGATGATTCGATTGGAAAACACGACAGCAGCGCATTACCGTGATGGCCATGATCGTAAACTGCATTCATGCCGTAAGCCGCATGATGCGTATCACCTGCCAGAAATTCATGCTGGGCCTGTGCCGGCCATTTGCCTGCATGTCGAAGTGCAAGCAAGTCATGCCGGCCCTGCACTTCCTGAAGAAACAAGATGTCAGACGCCATGGTCGTGATGGCTTGCTTGATGCCGTGGACGCGCGGCCGGGTACCTACGGTACTGACGCCTTTGTGAATATTCCAGGTCGCGATGCGAAGTTTCATGCGGGGGCGTCAGATATTGAGAAGCTCAGCCGTGCTGAGGCAATTGCAGGATAGCCTCTGCATTGGATGGTGAAAAACACTGATCAGCCGCCTCGCGCCATGACAGCCAACGATATTGGAGATGCTCACGTTGAGCTAACTGTACGGGGATGTCAGGCGGCACCAACAAACCGAAGACATGCTCGGTATTATGCGTGACACCCTCGGCATAGCGATGGCGCCAGACCGGATAGATCTCATACACATTGGAAAGTTGCCAGTCCCGCAGATTTTTTACAGGCACACGCTCGCTGCCAATCAGGATGCCGGTTTCTTCATGTACTTCCCGTATTGCGGTAGTTAGAAGCGGCTCATCGAGCGCATCTTTGGAGCCCGTGACAGACTGCCAGAAGCCGGGCTTATCGGCGCGCTCAAGCAGTAGCACCTGCCAGCCAGCCGTGTGAATGACAACGAGGACGGATTCGGGAATTTTGGGGGCAGGCATAAGACCACAAGGTGTTGAATGCTGAAATCATTATGCACTGTTTACCCCGCTATTGCTGAAGCGAGAGACACATCGCAAAACTGCAGCGCGGCGGCTTCAGAGGGGTCGATGCCGTTGCGGCGACATGCCATGGGAAGGGTAGCGAGAATGCAGAAAACTACTGCAAGATAATGGCGTCGCAGCCGGTGCCGCGACGCCGTGTAAAACATCAGCCCTTGACTGCAGGCTCCACAGCACGCAGACGAATATGCAGTTCTTTTAACTGCTTCTCATCCACCTCAGATGGCGCCTGTGTCAGCAAGCATTGCGCACGCTGAGTTTTGGGGAAGGCGATCACATCGCGAATCGATTCGGCACCGGTCATCATGGTGACGATACGGTCAAGCCCGAACGCCAGACCACCATGTGGAGGTGCGCCGTACTGAAGCGCATCAAGCAGGAAGCCGAATTTGAGCCGCGCTTCTTCTTCGCCGATATTGAGCGCGGTGAACACCTTGCTCTGCACATCCGCACGGTGAATACGGACTGATCCACCGCCGAGTTCCCAACCATTCAGGACCATGTCATAGGCTTGCGCAATGGCTTTGCCGGGATCGGTGCTGATGAAATCTTCATGGCCTGCTTTGGGTGCGGTGAATGGATGATGCAGCGCATTCCAGCGGTTCGCGTCTTCATCGAATTCGAACATCGGGAAATCAACTACCCACAACGGACGCCAGGCGTCTTCGAACAAGCCGTTTTTACGACCAAAATCGCTGTGACCAATTTTGACGCGCAGCGCGCCGATCGCATCATTCACGACTTTGGCTTTGTCAGCACCAAAGAAAATCAGGTCGCCATCCTGCGCACCGGTACGCTCGAGGATCTGAGCTAGCGCAGCGTCATGAATGTTTTTGACGATCGGTGATTGCAGACCATCGCGGCCTTTGGCTTTTTCATTGACCTTGATATAGGCAAGACCTTTGGCACCATAGATAGCAACGAATTGCGTGTAAGCATCGATTTCGGAACGCGGCATACCGCCGTTTTCATTCGCACCACCGGGCACGCGCAGACCGACCACGCGACCGCCTTCCATGTTCGCAGCACCGGAAAAGACTTTGAAATCGACGTCTTTCATCACGTCAGTCAACTCGGTGAATTCGAGCTTGACGCGCATGTCGGGTTTATCGGAGCCGTATTTCGCCATCGCGGTGGCGAAATCCATCACGGGGAACGGATCGGGCAAATCGACGTTCAGCGTATTTTTGAAAGTCTTGCGAATCATGCCTTCGAACAGATCACGAATCTCTTGTTCAGACATGAACGAGGTTTCGCAATCGATCTGGGTAAATTCAGGCTGACGATCAGCTCGCAGATCTTCGTCGCGGAAGCATTTGGTGATCTGGTAATAGCGGTCGAAATTCGACACCATCAGCAATTGTTTGAACAGCTGCGGCGACTGGGGCAGCGCGAAGAAGTGGCCGGCATTGACGCGTGAGGGCACGAGGTAATCGCGCGCGCCTTCAGGTGTGGATTTGGTGAGCATCGGTGTTTCGATATCGATGAAGCCATGCTCATCCAAAAACTTGCGTACTTCCATCGCGACTTTGTAGCGCAAACGCAGGTTGTACTGCATCTGCGGACGACGCAAGTCCAGCACCCGGTGCGTCAGACGCGTGGTCTCGGAGAGGTTTTCGTCATCGAGCTGGAAGGGAGGCGTGACTGAAGGATTCAGGACTTCGAGCTCATGGCACAGCACTTCGATTTTGCCGGAGGTGAGATTGGCGTTGTCGGTGCCTTCAGGACGGGCGCGTACCAGACCCGTGATGCGCAAGCAAAATTCGTTACGCACGGACTCGGCGGCTTTGAACATGTCGGCACGATCCGGATCGCAGACGATCTGTACCAGACCCTCGCGGTCGCGCAAATCAATAAAAATGACGCCGCCATGGTCGCGGCGGCGATGTACCCAGCCGCACAGGCTGACTGTCTGGCCCATCAGTGTCTCGTTGGTCAGGCCGCAGTAATGTGTTCGCATTGACATCTTGTTCGGTCTCGCTTCTATCGTGTTTCGGTGATTGATTAGTGATTGGCTACTTCGGGCGCCGTGCTGTTGCTTGTCTGCCCAGCAGCTTTGCTGCTAGGCGATGGTGGGGCCACCACGCCCATGGAAACGATGTACTTGAGCGCTTCATCAACGCTCATGTTGAGTTCGATGGTGTCTTCGCGCTTGAGCATGAGAAAAAACCCGGAGGTGGGATTGGGCGTGGTCGGCACATACACGCTGACGTAATCGCCATTGAGATGATTTTTAACATCACCACCGGGGACGCCAGTCTGAAAGGCAATGGTCCAGACGCCTTCGCGCGGATATTGCACTAGTAGCGCCTTGCGAAAAGCATTGCCCGATGAGGAAAACAAGGTATCGGAGACCTGCTTGACGCTGGAGTAAATCGAATTGACGACCGGAATACGCTTGAGAAGCAACTCCCACAACATCAGCAGCCGGTTACCTATGAAATTACGCGTAATCAAGCCAGTGATGAAAATGATGACTAGCGTGAGTATCGTACCGACACCAGGGAGATTGAAGCCCAGCAGCAGCTCGGGGCGCCACTGCGGTGGCAGCAGCAGCAAAGACTGATCAAGGGTACCAATGATGAGATTGAGCACCCACAGGGTGATCACGAGCGGTACGAGAACCAGCAGACCAGTGATGAAATATTTACGCATGAATGATTGGATTAGCTAGCCGCAGGCGTGGCGCTTGTGATAGCAGCGGCCGGCGCGGGTGCTGCAGCAGGCGCCGAAGGTGTTGCTGAGGAAGCGGTTGTCGCCGGTGCGCTTACCCCAGTGCTCGCGGTGCCGGCGTCAGCATCAGCTTTCGCCGCAGGTGCCGCACCATTGCGGAAATCGGTGACGTACCAGCCACTGCCCTTGAGCTGAAAGCCCGCTGCTGTGACTTGTTTGCGGAATTCAGGCTTGCCGCAGGATTCGCAGTCCGTCAGCGGTGCGGCGGAAATGCTTTGCAGTACATCCTTGGCGAAGCCGCATGCTTCGCAGCGATAGGCATAAATCGGCATTATTGCTTCCTCCCTGCAAAATTTCGAAAACCTTGAATTATAAGGGTTTTCCGGGGAGTCTCGCCGCAATCGCGCTGAGCCTTTAGGCCCAGTGCGCGAGCTTTTTGGGCTGCGGCAGAAGGGAGCCGGCAATCATTGCCAGAAAGGCCACCAGCAGGCCAACTAGCTGGGGCGGCCAGATAGATTCGCTACCGAAGACTTCCATCAGCAGCCAGCTACCCAGCCCGCCAATGACAGAACATAAAGCGCCCTGTGTATTAGCGCGTTTCCAAAAGAGGCCCATCACCAGTGGAATAAAAGCGCCGACCAATGGCACTTTGTAGGAATTACCGACCATTTCGTAGATCGGCATACCTTGAGACACGAGCGCGAAGGTGGTGACGATGATGGTGAAACAAACAACGACGATACGTGTGGTCAGTAGGAGTTGACGATCCGACATCGGCCGGATTTCGCGAATGATGTTTTCGGTGAGCGTGATACTGGGTGCAAGCAAGGTGCCGCTGGCCGTTGACATGATGGCCGACAAAAGCGCACCAAAGAACAATATTTGCGCGACCACGGGCGTGTGGGTCAGGATGAGGGTGGGCAGTATTTTCTGGGGATCCTCTTCCATCAGCGAAGCAAACATCGCTGGATCAATGATCTGCGCCGCATAGACCAGGAACATGGGAATGAAGGCAATCACAAAATACAACGAGCCGCCAATGACGGCACCGGTGGCAGCGACGTTTTCAGAGCGTGCCGACATGACTCGCTGAAAAACATCCTGCTGTGGGATGGAGCCAAACATGATCGTGACGGCGGCGCCGACAAAGGCGAGCACGGTGGGCAAAGAGGGTTCAGGCAGAAAATCAAGTTTGCCGGCTTTCGTGGCGTGGGTAATGACGACTTGCGCACCGCCGGCATCGCCGGCAATCACCCAGGCTATGTACAACATGCCCGCAATAATCAGGGTCATCTGGAATGAATCCGTCAGTGCCACCGCCCACATGCCACCGAACAGCGTATAGGTCAGCACGATGGCTGCCCCCAGAATCATGCCGGCTGAGAGGGATATGGCGCCATTAGTCAGCACATTGAATACAAGACCCATGGCCGTAATCTGCGCAGAAACCCATCCCAGATACGAGATGACGATACACAGAGATACCATAATCTCAACCGGACGGTTGTAACGCTGCTTGTAATAGTCGCCTATCGTCAGCAGATTCATGCGGTACAGTCGCCGCGCAAAAAACAGACCCACAAAAATCAGGCAGAGCGATGCACCGAAGGGGTCTTCCACCACGCCGCCCAGACCATGCTCTGCAAAGCGCGCAGGAATACCCAGTACCGTTTCCGAACCAAACCAAGTGGCAAAAACCGTAGCAATCACCACCGGCATCGGCAGCGATCGCCCGGCATTGGCGTAATCGCCTGCGGTCTTGACGCGCCGTGCTGCATACAGACCCAGTGCCACCGAGATCAGCAGGTAGAGCACAACAAAGGTCACCAAGGTGTTCATGCCATCTCCGTTCGGCGCGGACATCTCCGCAGAAAAAAACAGGCGGGATTATAGCGGCGAAGTACTGTTTTCAAGGCGATATCGGAATGACATCTATGACTTGATTCGCGGCGAGTGATGGGGTGGATAGCCGAGTCTCCACAGAGTGACCATGGGCCCCAGCTTTCGCTGGGGTGACGTTTTCCAAGGTAGTCACTTGGAATTCCGCCACGCCAGCTTTCACTTAGGCGACAATTTTTAGAGCAATCACTTTAAATTCCGTCACCCCAGCGAAAGCTGGGGTCCATCGTCGTTAACGGAGCAACGGTGAAGAGACAGAGGTCGTTTCCATGCCGATGTCTCGCACAGCAGTGACCAGGCGCTGAAAATCTTTTCGTGTAGCTAACTCTGGTAAAAAAATACCAATCCACTTAAAGCGCCGCATGCCAGCGCAGCAAGAGCTGAACCACGATAATGCCCAAGATCAGTCCACCACCAAAATACACGGCGATACCCAGTAACAGGTTAGTGCGCCGCTGCTCGGCCAGCAGGCGCTGCAGCAGAGCGCTGTTATCTGTTGGCGGCACCTCTGCCCGCGCGGCAAGCGCTTGCTGCAACAAGCGCGGCAGTTGCGGCACGATGTGCGCATAGTGCGGCGCCTCGATCTTCAGACGTTCGATGAACCCACGCCAGCCCACCTGCTCTTTCATCCAGCGCTCCAATGAGGGCTTGGCAGTTGCCCACAGATCAAGGTCGGGATCCAATTCGCGGCCGAGCCCTTCGATATTGAGCAGCGTCTTTTGCAAGAGCACGAGTTGCGGCTGAACTTCAATATTGAAGCGACGTGAGGTCTGAAATAGTCGCAGCAGCACCTGACCAAACGAGATCTGCGACAAGGGACGATCAAAAATCGGTTCGCAGCAAGCCCGCACTGCAGCTTCGAGTTCATCGACGCGCGTGTCTTTGGGTGCCCAACCGGATTCGATATGGGCTTGTGCGACGCGTTTGTAATCGCGCTGAAAAAATGCCAGAAAATTTTGCGATAAATAGTCTTTATCAAAATCGGTCAGCGTGCCGACAATGCCGAAATCGAGCGCAATATAGCGTCCGAAGGTTTCGGGTGCGGTGGACACCATGATGTTCCCGGGATGCATATCCGCGTGAAAGAAACCATCACGGAATACCTGAGTAAAAAATATCTCGACACCATCGCGCGAGAGTTTTTTGAGATCGACGCCCGCATCGATCAAGCGCTGCGTCTGCGAAATGGGTATGCCCGTCATGCGCTCCATGACGATGACGGATTGAGCACAATAATCCCAAAACATTTCCGGCACCATCAACAATGGCGAGCCCGCAAAATTACGGCGCAGCTGACTTGCATTCGCTGCCTCACGCATGAGGTCGAGCTCGTCGTGCAGGTACTTGTCAAACTCGGCCACAACTTCACGCGGCTTCAAGCGAGGTCCATCCGACCACCAGCGCTCGACCCAGCCGGCGACGACACGCATGAGCGCGATGTCTTTATCGATGGCCTGATGCACACCCGGGCGCAAGACCTTGACGGCGACTTCAGTGCCATTTTTCAGGACGGCGAAATGTACCTGTGCCACCGATGCGGAAGCGACTGGCTCACGCGAGAAGCTGGCGAACAATTGATCTGGATGCTGACCTAGTGAGCGAGTGATTTCTGCAATGGCTAGATCCGACGGAAAAGGCGGTACTCGATCCTGCAACAAGGCCAACTGGTCTGCGACATCGGCCGGTAACAAATCACGCCGCGTGGAGAGTACCTGACCGAATTTCACGAAAATCGGCCCCAGTTCTTCGAGTGCGCGACGCAAACGTTCGCCGCGCGGCGCGCTGATATCACGCCAGAACAAGAGTGCAGACAACAGACGCAGATGCGGTGGCACGCGGCCGCTAGAAAGGATGATTTCATCCAGCCCGTAGCGAAGCGCCACGCGGGTGATTTTCAATACACGTAGCAAGCGCGAAATCATTGGGCGCTCCCTGCGCTTGGGCTGGCGACTGAACTCGTGTTTGTGTTTGTGTTTGTGTTTGAACTAGTGCTTTTGCTCGGCCTTAGGCCTGCGCCTGTCCCCGAGCGTGTCTCGAGCATACCAATACGCTTGCCGAGTCGCTCGACATCGTCACGCAATGCGGCGACTTGCGCCGCAAAATCTTCGCCGGCTTTTCGGTAGAGCAGCGTAGGATTTTCCTCCAGCAGATACTCGGCAATTTGCTCAACGAGCTTGCGACCGCCGGAACGCACACCCTGCACCGTCGCGCGCGCGGCTTGCGCGATACGCACTGCCGCGATGTCGCCAACGAAAGGGGCGAGATCTTCTTCCGCTTCCCAGTGCAGGCCTTGCGCTACTTCGGAGATCGCTTTGGCAAGCTCCGCATCGCCACTCAGACTGACATAAGAAAACGCTCTATCCATGTTCGCCAGAATCTGCGGCAGGTCAGCAGGCTTGATACGAATGGTTACATGGGGTTCGGCTTGGGTTGTGGCTTGCACCAGACCGTCATTAGCCACCGCCAGATCAAGCTGCAAGGTGCCGACTGCAATGCGGGCCGACTTACCTGCGTGCGGCAGCAGAACTCTGCACAGTTGCGGCTGACGCGACAGCAAGTGATTGATTGCGGCGGCAAGGGGACGTTCGAGTGTCATCATGGTCTTGTAAGTTAGCAGGCATGTCGGCCTACAACTTCACGCCCACATGCAAAGCCGCGACGCCAGCGGTGAGATTGAAATACTCAACCCGATCCAGTCCAGCGTCCTGCATCATTCCCTTCAGCGTTTCCTGATCCGGATGCATGCGGATAGACTCAGCGAGATAGCGGTAGCTGTCTGCATCACTGGCAATCTTCTGACCCAGCCAAGGCAGCACTTTGAACGAGTACATGTCGTAAGGCTTTTGTAGCAGCGCCGCCACCTTGGAAAATTCCAGCACCAGCAATTTACCGCCGGGCTTGAGCACGCGACGCATCTCCGCCAGCGCAGCCTCTTTGTGCGTCATGTTGCGTAGGCCAAAAGCCACGGAGACACGATCAAAGTAGTTGGCAGGAAAAGGCAGCTTCTCGGCGTCACAAATCAGGGTGGGTAGCAGCAGACCGTCGTTGATCATGCGGTCCCGGCCCACGCGCAGCATGGACTCATTGATATCGGTATGCCAGACCTCGCCGGTCGGGCCGGCTTTTTTTGCGAAGGCGCGCGCCAGATCACCCGTGCCGCCCGCCAAATCCAGCACCCGGAAACCGGGGCGTATACCCGCCTGCGCGACCGTGAAAGCTTTCCAGACCCGGTGCAGACCGGCTGACATCAGGTCGTTCATGACATCGTATTTGGCGGCAACCGAATGAAAAACCTCGGCGACCTTGTGCGCCTTTTGTTCTTCAGGGACTTGCTGATAGCCGAAATGGGTTTGGGTCATGGCGGGGCTCGGTGTGTTGGAAATGCATTATACAAGTGCGGCTGCGAGGGTCAGGACACTCCGGCCCTTGCCTAGATACGTCCAAGTTGATGCGGTTTAGCCGCAATTTGTAGTGGCACTGCACCAATCGTTCTTGCGGCGTGAACAAAGTTTGAAATGGGTCTACTAATGCTGCGCCTCTCTTCATTTAAACACTGAAAAATCAGGAAATTTTATGGCTGAAATAAAACTAAAAATTACCGACACAACATCCATTTCAGACATTGCCAATTTTTTTAAAGGGCTGGACGATACTCAAACAGTCCGGGCAAGGCAAACAAGGGACGGCGCAATAGAACTTTATGTTCGTGGAAGCTCGAAATGGCACCTTTTGACTGACAACCTGAAACTTGGTTTTTTGGTCACGCGCGACTATCAAGCCGCTCAAGAGAAAATTGATAACATTTTCAAAAAAAATGGCGTCATCAAGTCAATCAAGGCTCCGCAAGAAAAATTAAATACCAGTTTCTCAAATCATCAACATGATTTTTATGTGCGAGAAATAAAAACTGATTTTCAAATTGCGCAAAAAGTACTTACGCAGCAAGAAATTTCCAAGAAAAATGTCGAAAAATATCAACAAGAGTCATTTATCTTTTTCTTACCAGAAAATTTAACTAGTATTGTTGAATACCTTGCGAATGAATTCGAAACAACGCCTTATGCGACACTGGAATTTATAAAATTCATTCAACTCGCGACACCCACAATAAATCAGCCTAATAAGCAGCCATCACGATCGATCGAACTTGATTTTGAACAAATTGAAAATTTTGCCATCGAGTGGCAGAAATTAATGGCGCAAAAAAAATCAAATTCCACCGATGGCATCCCAGATAAAAAAAATCAAAGCGATGGACTTGCAAAAAATTTAACGACTGAAAATTTTATAAATAAAATAACAGCTGGAATTTGCGCAAATATCCCTTTTGCACGCGTGGATCTCTCGTCGAAAACTGTCAACGAATCTAGCGCAGATTTGCTTATTTTTGATCCCTCGTCGGGCTATATAAATTACTCGCTCATTGAAAATGATGTCATCAATTCAAGCCAGAACCTTGCCGACAACGATAATGACAACATTCCCTCCTTTGCTGTCACATCTCATCGCAATGTAAAAACGCTCAGCGACAAATCAGACATTGAGGGATTCAAAATTGTATACACTGGATTGGATGATTCTGTACCTTATGAGAAAATTTCTAGCGGCCTATACAAAAAATTAGGCACGATGATCGAAAATAAAATCAAACTTCAGCAACCCAACAAGAGCTTCACTATTCATCTTTCAATCCCGAATCCTTTTGAAAAAGAAAAATTAACGCCGGAAGAAAAAGCCATGAATTTAAATACTTTTGTCGAGCACACAAACACGTGGCTCTCAACGTACCCCGATCTCAGAATTCAAGTTCAGATGCCGCAGGACGCAAACATGAAGGAATTCGAAGAGGCGTATCAACTCGCCAGACATAAAAATCAACCTACCAATTAAACCAAGTTCAATTGCAATGAATAAAGCAACAGTTCATTAGGGCGAGGCCTCTCAAACCGCACAACCACTGCCCCCCGACCTCACCATCGCCACATCCCGTCCGCTTTCACCAGGATGGCCGGCTGCCAGTAATTTGCTCAAATACTCATCCCACAGCCGCGGCTGGTTCTGGCAAAACGACTGCAACAAGTCCCACGAATAAATGCCGCTGTCATGTCCGTCCGAAAACACGATACGTATCGCATAGTGACCCACGGGCTCGATGGCTGTAATGCCAACGTTGCGCTTGCCGGTCTGCAGCACTTCCTGTCCCTGCCCATGGCCGCGCACCTCTGCTGAAGGTGAATAGACACGCAGAAATTCAAAAGGCAGTTGATAATTGGTATCGCCATAGCTCAACTCAAGAACGCGTGAGGTGGTGCGAAGCGCAATGGCGGTCGGTACGGGCGTGTCTGACATAGAGAATCCATTTATAGTGCGATGCGAACACTGATCTGTCGGGATGCATCGATCGCGGTGGTACTTGAGCTCAAAACCTGTCTCGCTCGAAGAAGTACGTGATTATGCCGTGCGAGTCGGGAGATTGCAGATGGTGACCTCGCAGCCTGCAAAAAAAAGACTTCACAGACTACAGATAGGTGGACAATCTTTCGTGCATCTTCGCGCGCAGTGCCGGCAGACGTTCGTGACGCATCTCTAGCGAGGCGGCTGAAGGCTCGCGCTTGGATTCAGCCCAAACGGGCGCGGGAAAATGTGCGTCATCGGTATAGCGTGGTATCACATGCCAGTGCAGATGCGGCACCATGTTGCCAAAGCTGGCAAGATTGATTTTCTCGGGCTGCATCACCTCGCGCACGACATGCTCGACCTGCCAGAGCACATCCATCAGGAGCATGCGATCGAGCTCGTTGAGATCAGTGACTTCCTTGACATGTTCGCGCCAGATGACGCGACAAAACCCCGGATAGTTTTCATCAGCCACCAGCACGACACGAAACTGTGTGCCCTGATGCAGCACCTCGCCACCCGGGGATTCGCACAATTCGCAGCCTAGTACCCGTGCGCTCATGGCTACACCAGCACGCGCTCAATGCCGCCATTGTTGGCGCGGGCAACATACTCTGGCATCCAGTTGGCGCCTAACAAATGCCTCGCCATTTCGACGACGATGTAGTCTGCGTCCGTGCCGGCATCGTCATTGAAACGCGACAGACCCTGCAGGCAAGACGGGCAGGAAGTCAGGATTTTTATATCACCCTCAAAACCATCAGCGCGAAGCTTGTCCGCGCCTTTGGTCATTTCGGCTTCCTTGCGGAAGCGAATCTGCGTCGAGACATCGGGCCGCGATACGGCGAGCGTACCGGATTCGCCGCAGCAGCGATCGTTCTTTTCAATCTTCTGCGCATTAACGGTCGTAATCAAGCTGTTCACTGTTTTGAGAGGATCCTGCTGCTTCATCGGGCTATGACAGGGGTCATGATACATGTAGCGGGTACCCGTCACGCCTTCGAGCTTGACACCTTTTTCGAGCAAATATTCGTGGATGTCGACGATACGACAGCCGGGGAAAATTTTGTCGAATTCATAGCCCTGTAGCTGATCGTAGCAAGTGCCGCATGAGACGACCACGGTTTTGATGTCGAGATAGTTCAGTGTATTGGCAACACGGTGGAACAGCACGCGATTATCGGTGATGATTTTCTCGGCTTTGTCAAAATCACCCGAACCCCTTTGCGGATAGCCGCAGCACAGATAACCGGGTGGCAAAACGGTTTGCACGCCCACATGCCAGAGCATGGCCTGAGTCGCGAGACCCACCTGTGAGAACAGGCGCTCGGAACCACAGCCGGGAAAATAAAAGACGGCTTCGGTATCGGCATGAGTCGCTTGCGGATCACGAATGATGGGAACGAATTTATCGTCCTCGATATCTAGCAAAGCGCGCGCGGCTTTCTTGGGCAGATTACCGGGCATTTTCTTGTTTATGAAATGAATCACCTGCTCGCGCACGGGTGGCTTGCCATGCGTGGACGGTGGTGCCTTGGTTTGCTTTTTCGCGAATTTTTTTAACAGGTCGTTGGCAAAACGCTGAGCCTTGTATCCCCAGCCGATCATGATCTGACGGGTGGCGTTGATGGTGGCCGGATCAGTCGCATTAAGGAAAAACATCGACGCTGAAGTGCCGGGATTGAAGGACTTCTTATCCATCTTGCGCAGCAGATTGCGCATGTTCATGGAGACATCGCCGAAATCAATATCAACCGGGCACGGCGTCAAGCATTTGTGACAGACAGTGCAGTGGTCGGCAACGTCCTCGAATTCTTCCCAGTGACGGATCGATACGCCACGTCGGGTTTGCTCTTCGTACAGGAAGGCTTCAACCAGCAGAGACGTGGCGAGGATCTTGTTGCGCGGCGAATAAAGCAGATTAGCGCGCGGCACGTGCGTGGCGCAGACGGGCTTGCATTTGCCGCAACGCAGACAATCTTTCACGCTATTGGCAATCGCGCCAATATCGCTTTGCTGCATGATCAGTGATTCATGTCCCATCAGGCCAAAGGACGGTGTGTAGGCGTTGCGCAGATCCGCATGCAGTTCGGGTGAGTTCAGCAGCTTGCCTTTGTTGAAGCGGCCTTCAGGATCGATGCGCTGCTTGTAATCACGGAATTCGCTGATCTCGGCTTCAGTCAAAAATTCGAGCTTGGTGATGCCGATACCATGCTCGCCGGAGATCACGCCATTCAATGATCGAGCCAGCGCCATGATCTCGACGACCGCAGCATGCGCGGTTTGCAGCATGTCGTAATCGTCGGAGTTCACCGGGATATTGGTATGCACATTGCCATCGCCTGCGTGCATGTGCAGTGCAACGAACACACGACCGCGCAAGACACGCTGATGTATCGCGCTGCATTCTTCCAACACGGGCTTGAAAGCCGCGCCACTGAAAATCTGGCGGAGCTGCGCGCGCACTTCGGCTTTCCATGAAATTCGGATGCTGCGATCCTGAAGCACATCAAATACGCGCAGATCAGGCCGCAGGCCCGCCGCGTCAATCTCGGCGAGTCGCTGTGAGAGTCCGAGTTCGGCGAGCTCTTTGCGTGCGCTGTCTATGGTGGTATCGAGATGCTGCAGCAGCCAGGACCAGCGCGCATGCACCGATTCCAAGAGGCTCAGAGCTTGTGCAACACGATCTTCAAGTAATTCGGCCGGCGGTATTTCGAGACCTTCATCATCATCGCTCTTGCCCAGCTTTAGCTGGCCCCGCGCGAAATAGGATGATAATTCGGCGACCAGCTTGAGCTTGTTGGCGATCGACAGACGAATATTGATGCGCTCTATGCCATCGGTGTACTCGCCCATGCGGTCGAGCGGAATCACGACGTCTTCGTTG
>JACCEC013093761.1_pt1 | contig 23106 bp, 15 predicted proteins | sample 7450121 | NCBI WGS metagenome assembly JACCEC01 (sample SAMN15323455, study PRJNA562643) | freshwater metagenome | isolation source: river surface water | place: USA:Blue River Watershed | collected 2017-08-18 | reverse complement strand
TCAGATACCTCCTCTTTTCGATACAAGCTATACCATGTGAGTATTTTATTATCCTTGAAGGATAGCGAGAGCGATGATCATGAGCGCTCTATATATAGCATGTGCTCCATCCTTCGCTCATTGGATCTATTCCGTGAGATGAAGTATGAGGAGGCCTATAAATGCGCTCATGTTTCGAACATCGATGAGTATGTAAGCCGGATTTTCATCCCCATTATGGCGATGATTCGAGCTTATATTTACATCAAACATGATGGTGATCTCATTCAGATCCCCGGATCACTCATTCACGACTTCTCCACTACTAACATAGTTGAGGATGTCGAAGGAACGGTGAAGATTCCCACGTATAAGCGTGAGGAAGAGATTCCCAACATTCTTCGCCGACGCGATACGAATGTATTGAAGAGCGGGCATACCCCACTCATCTTTCATCCGGAATTGTATGCCAAAGATGGCGCATTGCGCATGAAGATTAAGGGCAAGATGATTACATACTCGGTAAAAGAGTTATGTGAAAAGCTACCGACACTTTTGCGTATGGAACAGAATAAGCGGAATTTTATGTATAGCTCCAACCTCTTCTTCGACCGTTCGGTCAAAGATATGAACTACTACTACAAGAATCAGCTCTTCCAAACGATTATCTCCTTTTGCGACGAAATCGCTTCCACAAAGGTGGAAGATATCGATTTGCGCATGAAGATTGTTCAGAATTATTATGGAAAGATGCGTGAAGGGGAGAGCATGGAGCAGTATATTTACAACTTCCGATATGACGTTTTCAACGCCATCGGATCCAACTACTGCTACTACGCATCCCTTAGCGCTTAATGATTGAATATATTATTTTTATATTTTAATATTTATTGTATATAACATATATTCAAAAACCATATTCTTATAAAAACAAAACATAAAAAAATGATTTATATTTTGACATAATAAATATACATAAAATCCAATACCATCAAATCCAATAAAAATGTTTAACATTACGATCTTTACGATTCTGTTTATTCAGGCTCTCTTTTTCGCTCAAACGTGTGCGAAAAATATTATGCTTAATCCGAACGAATTTATTTCGATTCGCGATGAGATTACAAAAGAGTCGATTGATAAGAATCTGAAAGAATTTTCGCATTCTCTTACGTATACGAAAAATCCAATTATCTATATTGATAGTGGCGGAGGATCCGTCATGGATGGTGAACGTCTGATTCATCAAATGAAGTATCTTCAAAATGAAAATGTGAAGATTACATGTATTGCGAATAAAGCGTACTCGATGGCGTTTCACATATTACAAATGTGTGATGAACGCTATATTATGGAGTATTCCACTCTAATGAGTCATCAAATGAGTCTTGGAGTGCGTCGTATGGAATTTATCAATATGAAGAATTATCTTCATATGATTGAACTTATGGATGATAAACTAAATAAACAAGTCGCAAAACGCATTGGGATGGATTATGACTCATATATCCAAAAAATCCGCAATGATTGGTGGATTTATGGCGATGAAGCTATTACATACAAACTTGCGGATGAAATCGTTTATGTATCTTGTAATCCAGCTCTCTTTTCGCAAATTAGCGAAACGAAGAGTGTACAAGATATTCAAATGGGAGAAACCGGTATTGTGATCAATCATCACAATGTGTCTATTCATGCTTGTCCTCTTTAATCATTCAAATTGAATAAAAACCCATATTTTTATAAAAAAACAAAGCAAAAAGTAAACGTTTTGAATTCATTCGATCAATGTGCGCACTCCATCCAAGAAGGAGATTTGTTTCGTCCATCCGAGCGATTTCACTTTATCATTGGATATATAATATCGTTTATCATTAAATGGGCGATCTTCTATATATGTTATATAGCGCTCTTGCTCTTTTCCATCAAGATTTTTGATAAGGCTTATGAGAAGATGTGCCACCGAAAGCACTGTATACTCATCCTCTTCGTCGCCACCAATATTATAAATCTCTCCCAAAGCGCCATGTTGTAAAATGAGATAGATGGCACTTGATACATCAGATACATGTAAGAAAGAGCGGACATTTGTTCCATCTCCTTGAATGGTGAGTGGTTGATCCTCCTTTAATAGTTTGATAAATCGGGGAATCAACTTTTCGGGATATTGATTCTTACCATATACATTATTCGACCGTGTGATAATAATCGGCATTTTATACGAAAAGTAGTAGGATTTGGCCAATAATTCAGCACCCGCTTTTGTTGCGGCATATGGATTGGTTGGACACAAGATAGACTGTTCATCCTTCTTATCCTCTTCGTCATGAATCATCGATTCACCATACACTTCATCCGTGGAAATGTGGATAAACCGCTTGAATATGTCCGGGTTTTTGACCATATACTTTCGCGTTGCTTCTAAGAGAGTATGTGTACCTAAAATGTTATCTTGGGTATATTGAAGGGAGTTTTCGAAGGAGTTATCGACATGAGATTGCGCGGCAAAGTGAATGATTGTGTCGATCTTGTACTCTTCTAAAATGTGCGAAACGAGATCATATGAAGTGATATTTCCTTTGATAAATGTATACTTTCCGGAATTGCGGACGGCTTCACTCACATTCTCCTTGGAAGCACAATAGTAGAGAGCATCGATATTGTAAATGTGAAAATCATGAACACTATTCATATATTCATTGTATAAGTATTCAATAAAATTGGAGCCGATAAAGCCGCATCCACCGGTAATAAAGATATTTCGCATTTTCAAAAAAAACATATATGATTATATATGTTTCACTCATTTTTTTTCAATCATATAAACGAAGAGTCTCTTCTCTCTTCTTCTTTATAAGTAGTTTGAAAGGAGTAGTGTGAAACCACCTTGTAGAATCGCAAATACAATCATAATGATCACGATTTTCATCCAATCTTTTGCCGATGGCATAGAGATTTTGAGAAACTCGTGCTCTTCATGATTTCTACCAACATTATAATGGATAAAATTTTCGATCACATTTAAAATGAGAAATGCTACAAATGAGGCTAAAAAGATCTTTGGTGGCAATCCACGATGGATATAACAAAAATCAAACATTTTATTTTCACTTCTCTCTCTACTCAATCATTTGATTTTATTTTTGTGATCCAATATTTGCGAAAATCCGACCATGTGAATGCCATATCCAATGTGATTTGATACTGATGATCTCCATATTGTAATGTGATATACTTCATATTGGGTAGTGGAATATAGATCATACATCTTTGATCAATAAATCCCATCATATGACAATGGATTAAGAAACCAAAGACGAGTACAAAGTAGCATAATCCTATATAGTACCCAAAGAGCAATCCATGTATCACTTCATCCCATAGTGTGTAGATATACCGATTTGGCAAATTTCCGAAAATATATCGAAGTGTATTCCACAGGAAGGAACCATATATATAATATTTGGTAGTTTGTAAATAGGTGATCCCAAAAGAGTATCCGGAAATGGAGAAGAGAAAGAGAAGACGAATAAACTTCTCAATATTTGGAAATTGAATCAACATACTCTTTTGTTGATTTTGATGTTGATTTTGATAATATGTTTTATAAAATGGATGATATATATTATATATCATCTGTAAAAGGTCTTCTATATCCATTCTCTTTTTAATGAATCGAAACAGAAACGAAGTATGGGAAATTCGTGCGCGATGAGAAGATATTATATAAATTCTCCGCAGACACATGAAAGAGTCCATTATCGCGATAATCGCGCAAAATCTCTGCCAAAGTGAACTCATGATACTCCATAGATCCCGTATAGATGATCTGTGGTGGAATACCGCCTTCTGGAATACCCTCCATTGGAAGGCTCAGCATAGAGTGGATGCGACTGCGCACGCGGCTATGGCTGGCATGGCGGAGTTGATTTACATGTGCTACAAAAGCACTAATATCTCTGGTTTCACGAATGATCTCAATTCGGGCAGAATTCGATGCGTGATCCAGGATCACTTGGTGAATTCTGTACACATTACCATCCGGATCCGGATTTGATGGATTCGTAGGAACCTGGTTCTTAAATTCATCGAGCTTACGCTTGCCAGTAATACGTTCATTCATCTTTTTGAAAAGAATGGGTTTACGCTACGGGTTTTTGATACTTGATATGTATGAATCAAATGGGTTCATATTTTTAAAAATGTAAATTTTTTATCATGTCTAAATTCATATTGAATATAAAGGAAAAATAAGTAAACGTGTATAGAAACTGAAGATGCTGATTACGATTATTACTCCCACAGTGGGTTCGAAGTATTTGCGAAAGTTGCTTCATTCCATCAATGAGCAAAGTGGTTTGAATGTTGATTTCACCATAGAGCACTTTATTGTGGTAGACCACGGGGATGTTTATCGAACACGTGTTAACACGATGTTGAATGAGGTTTTGGAGCATAATGGAGTAAAGCGGTACGTTTTTGAGATCCCCTTTTCGAGTGGTGAGAATAATTACAAAGGTCATAAGATCTACTCGGCGATTCCGCAATTTGCGCGTGGTGAATATACGATGCTTCTCGATGATGACAATTTCCTCTATGTCGATCATATATCTACATTTATGAATATGATGAAGGAGAAGGAGTATGATTGGGCATATTCGTTGCGGAGTATTGTGGATAAGGATGATAAGAAGATGTGTGAAGATCGGTGTGAATCGCTTGGATATTTGAGCCCTGTTTTTTATAATCCATCGAGCTTCTTGATTGATACGAATTGTTATTTTGTGAAGAGTACGGTGATGAAGAGTGTGGCACATGTGTGGAATCGACCGGCGCAATATAATGATAATGATCCGGATCGTCAATTCGGACGTGTTCTAATGGGCAACTTTCCCAATTATGGATGTACAAAGAAGTATACACTTGGGTATCGTGTGGAGGAGGATGGAAAGGGGGTGAGTGCGTCGCTATTTCGTCGTGGAAATGAGGAGGTGTACAAGAAGTATGGAACGGCGCATATTTGGGAGCGTCCAACGATCTTTTTGGCGCACTTTAATGATGCGCAAACGGAGCGACTGATTCAGCGAATGTATGCAAAGGAGAAGCCGTTTATCGGATTTAAGCAGTGGCAATTGAATCTATTTGACGATTTGGGGGATAAGATTCATGTACAAAATGTATATCGAACGCCTTTTATCCCGAAGGGATCCATTGTATGGATCCACATGTGTCATATGAATGAATTACCCAAACATATTTCAACGCGAAATGATATTTATCGTGTGTTATATACAATCGAGTCGCCAAATGTGCGTCATACGGCACAGTGGGATAAAGGATTTTTGGCGCAACATTTCGATATTGTGATGACATATTGGACGGATCTGTTTAAGGTTCGTAGTGAGAATACTGTATACTTCCCGTTTATTCACCGTCTTCATATGAAGAGTGCGGAAGATCGAAAATGGATTTCGAATCCTTCGAATAAAATTCCATCAGCGGCAATATTGCTCGAAAATCGGGATTATCGGAACACATATACGATTAATGATGTGAAATTGGAAGCACAAGATTATAAGCGCAAACTGGTGGTGGAGAATATCGCGAAGTATATCAAAGTGTACTGTTATGGCGCATCATGGAAGAATTTAGCTTCATCGGGAAATATTGTGTGTAAAGAGACTCCAAGTCGTTTTGAAGATCGGGATATGACGATCGACTATTATGGAAAACATACATTTTCGATTATTATTGAAAATTGTAATGCGTCGGGATATGTATCTGAGAAGATCTATGATGCGTGGATGGTATCATCAATCCCCATTTATTGTGGTAATTTTGATGAGCATTTGCGCAAGTATATTGGATCTGATATACCGATTGATAAGATGATGATCAATTTGGACAAGATTGGTATTGAAAATATAGGGAAGTTTATTGATGATCTTTATATGGATGATATTCAAGAGTATATGGCAAATATTGAGAAGTATAAAGAGACCGTTTTGGAGCGTGTTGGAATTGAGGCTTATAATAAGAAGGTGATGGAGATTATTTCCACCATTCACTCTTCATAAATACCTTTTTTCTTTTTTTCTTCTTCTTTTATCGATATATAATATATTCTAACTTTATATTATAGCAGTGTTTAAAAATGAGTAAAGAGAAACACTCAACTGGATGTTCATGTTCTTGCCATCCATGTTCCTGCCATTATATCTATCTTTGTGCGACTGGATATACTGGCTACACTGGTTTTACAGGTTATACGGGTGCCACAGGAACAACTGGTTATACTGGCTACACAGGCGCAAAGGGTGATACAGGAGCAACAGGTGCTACGGGGCCGCGGGGTCAAGCAGCCCAATTTGGCGCAACAGGTGCTACAGGTTATACAGGATATACGGGTGCCACGGGACCCATTGGTCCCGCTGCGCAATTTGGCGCAACCGGATCTACAGGTTATACGGGTCCCAAAGGAGAGACGGGTCCCGTGGGCCCCAAAGGAGACACAGGTTCCATAGGAACAACAGGCTATACCGGCTATACAGGTTCAACGGGTGAGAAAGGTGAAAAAGGTGATACGGGTTATACTGGATATACGGGTCCCATGGGAGAAACAGGTTCTGTTGGTGCGAAAGGTGATACAGGATATACTGGAGCAACCGGTTATACTGGTCCCATAGGAGAGACTGGCGCGAAGGGAGATACCGGTTCTATGGGCGCTACGGGAGCAACTGGATATACAGGTTTCCGTGGTACCACTGGTTATACTGGATATACTGGAAGCAGAGGAGCAACCGGTTTCACGGGTTTCACTGGTTATACTGGATATACTGGCTCCATAGGAACGACGGGATATACTGGTTATACGGGTCTTATAGGAGAGACAGGTTATACAGGCTATACTGGGTACACAGGTTATACTGGCTTTACAGGTGCTACTGGATACACGGGATACACAGGTTTCACGGGTGCTACTGGTTATACAGGTTATACCGGTTTCACGGGTTCTACTGGTTATACAGGTTATACTGGTTATACCGGTTTCACGGGTGATACTGGGTACACTGGTTATACCGGTTTCACGGGTGCTACTGGTTATACAGGTTATACTGGGTACACTGGTTTCACTGGGTATACTGGCTATACTGGATTCACAGGATCTACCGGTTATACGGGTTTCACGGGTGATACTGGATCTACCGGTTATACGGGTTATACAGGCTATACTGGTTTTACGGGTGATACCGGGTACACAGGATACACTGGTCCCATAGGAGAGACTGGCTATACAGGCTATACTGGTTTTACAGGATACACTGGCTTCACGGGTGATACTGGTGATACGGGTTATACAGGATACACTGGCTTTACAGGATATACTGGCTTCACGGGTGATACTGGTGATACGGGTTATACAGGCTTTACTGGTGATACAGGTTATACTGGGTACACTGGTTTTACAGGTGATACAGGATACACTGGCTTTACAGGATATACGGGTGATACTGGGTACACTGGTTTTACTGGTGATACGGGTTATACTGGATATACTGGATATACAGGTTATACTGGGTACACTGGTTTTACAGGTGATACAGGTTATACAGGCTTTACAGGATATACAGGATATACTGGGTACACTGGTGATACCGGATATACAGGCTTTACAGGATATACGGGTGAGACTGGTTATACTGGGTACACTGGTTTTACAGGTGATACAGGTTATACAGGCTTTACTGGTGATACAGGATATACTGGGTACACTGGCTATACAGGTGATACTGGGTACACTGGTGATACTGGCTATACTGGGTACACTGGCTATACAGGTGATACCGGTTATACAGGTTTTACAGGATATACCGGATATACAGGCTATACTGGGTACACTGGTTTTACAGGTGATACAGGTTATACAGGCTTTACTGGTGATACGGGCTATACTGGGTACACTGGCTATACAGGTGATACTGGCTATACTGGATACACTGGATTCACAGGATACACTGGCTATACGGGTTTAAATGGTATCTCTTCTGGATTAGTCTTTTATTTAGATGGAGATGGTGGATCTGCTCCACAAAATAGCAATACTTTATTACGTATACCAAATACAACATCTCAAACTACAATTACATCTGGATCTCAAAGTAATACAACGATTTTAATGTCAACATATACATCGGAAAGTGTAAATTTACAAAATTCTCTTATTTTAGGTGGAATTTGGTATATGAATCTATATGCTCAATCAAATAGTAATACGGATGTTAAATACTATTACTCGATTTATTATGTGGATTCTGATGGAAGTAGTAATAAAACACTTATTGCGTCAGGTGATTCAATGACCGCAGCAAGTGTTAAAATTTCTCAAGATATTTATACATCTCAAATTTATGTTCCAACTACCATATTACCAGACAATACGAAACGTATTCAAATTGAAGTGTATGGTGTTTTTACAGGTACAAATGGTCAATTAACCATTGAAATGAGAGATAATACTCAATCATCCGTAATTACAACATTAGCTTCCAACTTCTTTGGTGATACCGGTTATACTGGATATACCGGTTATACCGGATACACTGGATATACCGGTTTTACGGGATATACTGGTTATACGGGTGATACTGGTTATACTGGGTACACTGGATATACCGGTTTTACGGGTTTCACGGGTGATACGGGATATACAGGATTCACAGGCTATACCGGATATACAGGATACACGGGTTTCACGGGTGATACAGGGTACACCGGATATACAGGTTTGGCTGGCATTTCGGGTGGCATCGTATTTGTTTTAGATACTGCGGGTGGATCGGCTCCAATCACCGATGGCCTATTATTACGAGATGCAAATACGACGGCTCAAACTTCCATCACATCGGGAAGTCAAACAAATACCTCTTTCTTGATGGGAACTTTCACATCACAAGCGATTCCCTTTTCATCCAACGCAGTAGTTGGTGGAAATTGGACATTGACGATGCATGGACAATCGGATAATGCGTCGGATGTTTTCTTCTACATTTCCGTTTATTATGTGGATCCAGATGGTGTTTCAAATAAGACGCTCATTTCCGCGGGTAGTCCAGCTACGGCGGATCTTATCGGCACGATTAATCAAATGTACACAACAGATGTATATGTGTCCGCATTCAGTTTACCCTCGGTAGATCATCGCATTCTTGTGGAAGTGTATGGGTACACTACCGGAACAAACCGCAATCTCACACTCTACTTCCGCGATAATACACAAGCCGTGATCACAACAACCGTTGCTTCCAATGTATTCGGCCCCACTGGTTATACTGGGTACACAGGGTACACGGGTTATACAGGGTACACAGGATACACTGGATACACAGGAGAGACAGGGTACACGGGTTATACGGGTTATACGGGACCGACGTTATGGTTGGAGAGTGGGGCAAATATATACTATAATGGAGGAAATGTAGGTATTGGAACAAGCGTCCCACAATATGCGTTGAGTGTGGTGGGTGAGGCGAATGTTTCGGGAAACCTCTTTGTGGATGGAAATGTGAAGATCGGCACAAGTAGCATTTATTTGGATGGTCTTCAAAATCGCATCGGCATTGGTCGTTCGAACCCACAGTATTCTCTGGATATTGCGGGTAGTGCCAATATTTCGGGAGATATGATTTTGAACGGTGGTCTCAATGTTTCAAATATTGGTGGATATTTACAACTTTTGGCTGGTAATGCGATTATGTTGGGAGGTCAAACGGGTTTCGGAAATATTTATATCGGCAATCCATTTAGTGATGGCCAATCGATCTTTATTGGAGGAAATGGGGATAACATCTTTTTAGGTGGAAATGTTTTCACCGTTGAGACGACCAATACATATGTGAATGATCAATATATCACCCTCAATCATAATGGAAACTCGTATATCGGCTCGGGTATTAAGATCGAAAATACGGGAAATATTGTGGCAAGTTTGCTTCTTGATACAAATGGCAATTACATTTTAACGGACGCAAATAGTGGTGTTTATAATCTACACACCGTCGGTTTGGGTGATTTCCGAGATCTTACCACATACTCGAAGAAGATCGGTGTAAATACAACTACACCCGGTACCACGTATGCCCTTGATGTGGCGGGAAATATCAATCTAAGCGGCGATTTATACAAGAGCGGTTCCCTCTTCTACGGTGCTACTGGATACACAGGTTATACGGGTTTCACAGGTGCTACTGGATACACAGGTTATACTGGATACACAGGGTATACCGGATATACAGGGTATACCGGATATACAGGGTATACAGGATATACTGGGTATACGGGGCCGAGTAATTCATATATTACGGATTCAACGGCAACAACAGCTGTTTCGGTGGGAACGACAGCAGCAACACTCTTCTCGGCATCACCGATCACGACGGTTGCGGGTGCGCGTTATTTGATCCAATATTTATTCAGTTCAACATCGAACAATAATGCAAATAACATAAACACAACGATCTTCCGTAATACAATCAACTTGGCAACAGGAACAGCAACAAACGTCACAACTACCACAAATGGTATTGCTAGAGTACAAGCAGGCAATGGAATTATTTTCACATTAACGGGATCTTATATTGACACACCCGGAGCGGGAACAATCACATATAGTGTACAAGGTATAGCCACAGCAGCAACAACAGGAACAGCAACAAATGTACGATACATTCATGTAATGAGAATTAGCTAATTCTCAGTTCATTCATGTAATGCGGATCTCTTAGATTCTCGAATTTAAGAAAAAGGTATTTCATTCAACTCGCTTGGCTGACCGGAGGTCATCAGCGATCTGCTGCGACATGAGCAGGGAGTCGTCATGTAATGCGGATCTCTTAGATTTTGTAATTTATATAAAAATATTGAATTTATATATAAAAATATTGAATTTATATATTATTTTATATATTTTTACTTTTTATTAAATGTTTTTTAGAAGATATATGTTTTTTAAAAACAGATTCTGCGAACATACCTGTATTACAATATTCACAATAATATGTAAACTCTTTTTTTTTCTCGTCATTTGTTGAATGATTATTTAATAAATGTGATTTAAAATTATATAAGTGATCACTTGTAAAATTACATATATTACATTTATGTATAAGTTTTTCATTATTTGAAGATGTTCGTGTAATTTTACCATTTATATGTTTACCTGATTTTATATGTCTTTCATAACAAAAAAGTGTTTTACAATTGTAATCGCATTTTTTACAATAAAAATATTTTATGATATGTTCTTTTTCCATTATTGTAGTAATATGATAATATCTCTTTATATTATAAATATTTATCTCTTTAAGACGAATAAAAACATATTCAAATATTATTTGAATATAAAGGAGTTTCAACATATACATATATTATAGTTTAAATATTTAAACTTTATAAAATGTGTTCTTTAATTGAAAAAAGATCAGACAATTTACATGATACAATATATAATAAGATGAAATCAACAGAATATGAACACTTTTCAATTGATTTTCATCAAAAAAAATATAATCATGTATCATATCACTGGACTAATATTTCTGAAAAGATTTTATTTGAATCTGGTTTTATTCATGATTTTAATCATCTTCGTTTGCGACGAAAATCTGTATTCGAAAATACAGGAACATATTATAATCCTGTTCGTGAATTTGGTTTAGATGGAATTTCAATTGAATATATAAATAATGATGATAAAATTTATCATGGTATTCAATCTAAATATTGGAAGAGCAGAAGTTTAACAGCATCTGATTTAGGATCATTTTATCAAGCAATATTTATGAGAATGAAAACTAAAGATCATCGTTCAAAAGGTTATCTTTATCATAGTTGTAAATTACAAACAGATGTTAGGGATGATATTTTATTTAATAAACAAATTATAAATCATTATCTTGATTTTAACACAGATAAACAAATTATATCTGATTTAGAAAATACAAAAAACGAAGCTGAGTTTGAATTACGAGATTATCAAAAAGAAGCTATATTTGAATTAAAAAAAGAGTGGTGTGGAATTAAACTTCTAAATTTACCATGTGGTATGGGTAAAACAGTAATATTTAATAATTATTTAAAAGAATCTAATTATAAAAATATTTTTATTTTCTCACCACTTAAAATTCATGTTCAACAAAATTTGGATAGAATGATAAATTTTTTACCTAATTATAAAACATTGTTATTGGATAGTGATGGAACAACAGATATAAATTTGTTAAAAACAATTCTTAAAAATAGATCTATTATATCATCAACATACGAATCTGCTGAAAATGTTGTTAAAGATTTGTTTGAAATAATACCTAACTTAGAATCGGATTGTTTAGAAGAAGATTATTTATCAACTATTGACTTATCTAATTCAATCTTAATTATAGATGAGGCTCATAATCTTATAAATCGTGAAAAATTAAATAATATAATTAAAAATTTTCCAAAAGTGTTGCTTGTATCAGCAACCCCTCCGAGTTGTTTACAAGAATTATTTGATTCTGATATTATTTATAAATATCCTTTTTATAAAGCAATTGAAAATAAATATATATGTGATTATCAAATATATATTCCATTTATATCAATAAATGACGAATCAAATATGTCTGAAATAATTATTGAAAAACCTATTGAATTAAAAGATATAAATAGTATTTTTATTTATAAAATTTTATATTTAATAAATGGAATGCTACAAACAGGAAGTAGAAAATGTATTGCTTATCTAACAAGTCATGAACATTGTATAGAGTTTACAGAAATTTTTAAAAAAGTAATGTCTGAATATCATTATATACCATTGTGGATAGAAACAATTATTTCAGATATTTCATGTGAAAAAAGGAGAGATATCTTATCCGATTTTCAAAAAGATTTAAACGATGGATTAAAAATTTTATGTTCTGTTCGTATTTTAAATGAAGCTATTGACATACCTAAATGTGATTCTATATTTATTGAAAATGTGGGAGATAAAACTAATGATATTACAATTGTTCAGAGAATTTGTAGAGCTAACCGTTTAGTAGTAGATAATCCAAATAAAGTAGCAAATTGTTTTTTATGGACAACTGATCTAAATAAAATTTTAGAAACATTATCTTTATTAAAAGAGAATGATATTAATTTTTATAAAAAAATATTTATAATGAATGGAAATTATAATAAAAATGGAAATAATGAATATAATAAACAAATTAATAATAAAAATATTAATTTACAAGAATTTATACATTTGAAATGTCATGCTAAAAAATATGATCCAATTGAAATAGCTAAAAATATTTTTGAAAGGGCTTTACTACGTCAAAAAAATGGTGGAAAATTATTACCACAACATCACTGTAAAAATAAAACTACGGATGATGATATTCAAGAAACAAAAGATGCAAAAATAATGTTTAGATGGAAAAAAAAATCACATAACAATATTTTAAATAAAGAATTAAAAGTGTTGTTAGATAGCTATTTTAAAAATTGGGATTTATCAGTAGATGAAAAATGTTTTAAAGAAATATATGAAATTGTAGAACGTGCTAAAATTAGAATATCAAAAAATAAACGAGCAATGCCACGAAAGATTTTAAATATTAAAAGTAGAGAAGAGAATCCTGAATTATTACAAGAACATAAAGACAGATTAAGACTTTATTTTATAAAAAATAAGTTAAATGACGAAAAATGTCCTGAATATATTATAAAAATTAAAGAATATTTAGATCAACATCTTCCACAATGGAATGATACAGTTGATTTAAAAAAAAAAGCATATGATGAATGTATAAATATAGTAAATCGAGCTTATAAAAGAAAAGAACAAAATTTAGATTTATTACCTAAAAATATTCGTAGAAAAAATAAGACGAATGATGATATTCAAGAAACAAAAGATGCGTTAGTATTACGAGCATATGTTATGTCATTACAAGGCAAAGGTAATGGTGCTAAATGTTATGATATAGTTAAAGATTATTTAGATCAAAATCTTCCAGGATGGAGAGATAAAAAAATAAATTATGTAAACGACTTATTAATTTCTATAAAAGGAATTGTAATTCGTGCAAATAAAAGACTTGAAGAGAATAAACATTTTTTACCAAAATATATATCAAACAAAAGTGATTTAGATCTAATACAAGAAAATAAAGATGCTGAAAAGTTAAATAAAATACGTAAAAATAGTAAAATTTTAAATTCTCCTAATTATATTGAAATTAAAAAATATTTAGATGAAAATTTACCTGGATGGATTTGATCTATCTATTTTTTTATTTTATTCATATCATACAAAAAATGATCATATTCGTGTGATTATAAAGAACATATATGAAAGAGAGTATAAGAGGATACGAAGATGAGCAAAACATTGGTAATTGTGGAATCTTTCGCAAAGTCGAAGAAGATCCAGCAATTCTTGGGTGATAAATATGTAGTCGTTCCATCTTTCGGTCATATTACCAATTTGGATAATGAGAAGCATGGACGACTTGGCGTGGACATTCAAAATAATTTTCAACCGATTTATACGGTGATTCAGGAAAAGCGGAATTTGGAGACGGTTTCGAAGTTGAAAAAGATGGCAAAGGAGTCTTCCAAGATTCTCATATGTAGTGATCCCGATAATGAAGGAGAAAATATCGCATATCATATTGCGAATTTGCTCCAACTTCCAGTGAGTGAGAAGAATCGATGCTCCTTTAATGAGATCACATTGAGTGCGATTCAAGATGCGATCAAAAATCCGCGAACGATCAATATGAATGTGGTATACTCTGCCCAAGGACGTCAAGTTCTTGACAAAGTGTGCGGGTACGATTTGAGCCCCGTATTGTGGAAGCATGTTGCGCCGAAGTTGAGTGCTGGGCGCGTTCAAAGTGTAGCGCTCCGGATGATTGTGGAGAAGGAGAAGCAAGTGGAATCGTTTGAAAATTCCGTTGCGTTTAAAACAAGCGGGATTTTTCAGAAAAATATTCATGCTTCTCTCAACGCTTCTTTTGAAAATGCGGAGCAAGCAAAGGCGTTCCTTACTACCCTTTTAACACAATCCCATCGGTTTGTTGTGGCGTCGATTGATAAGATGAAGTTGTCGAAGAAGCCACCTGCGCCATTTATCACATCGACGATTCAACAAGAAGCGGGATCGCGATTCAAGATTTCGGCAAAGAAGGTGATGGCCGTTCTTCAAAAACTCTATCAAAATGGTTATATCACCTATATGCGCACAGATTCCGTCGTCCTTTCCAATGATGCGATCCAGAATATTAAAGAGTATATTCTTGACAATTATGGTGCCGATTACCATCAAGCGCGTCAATATAAGAATAAAGGCACAAATTGTCAACAAGGACACGAAGCAATCCGCCCGTGTTATATGGACAAATCGACGATTCCGGAAGGTGATGAAATCGATAAGTTGGATCGCAAGATGTATGAGCTCATTTGGAAGCGAACGATCGCATCACAAATGGCAGAATGTATTTCCGAAATCCATACAATGAAGATCATCATCGAAAAGTATGATCCCTACGCATTTATCGCAAAGTGCGAACAGATCCTCTTTGATGGATATCGCAAAGTGTATGATGAGAATTATGATGGTAAGAAGGAGAAGAGTGATGAAGATGATCAGGTGATGAGTGAGAAGAGTATTTTCGAGAGTTTGAAGGTGGGTTCGGTGGTAAAGATGAAGTCGATATGTTGTGTGGAGCGCGCCGCGCAACCCATTCCGCGTTATAACGAAGCTTTCCTTGTGAAGCAAATGGAGCGCGCCGGTATTGGTAGACCGAGTACATATGCGAGCACCATTGAGACCCTTTTGGAGCGCAAATATGTGGAGATCCGCGATATTGAGGGAAAGAAGCGCAAAGGTCTTCAACTTACCATTCGAGAAAAGGGAACAGAGATTGAAGAGGAGAGTATTGAGATCAAGATCGGTGAAGAGAAGAAGAAGATGGTTCCAACATCGATCGGTCGCGCAACATGTGAATTCCTTGAAAAACACTTCCCACATATCATGGATTATCAATTCACATCGCATATGGAAGAGAAGCTTGATAAAGTGGCAAATGGTGATCATGTGTGGCATCAAGTTGTTCGCGAATATTATGATTCATTCCATCCGACGGTGGAGAAGTTGCTCCATCGCGAAGAGGCTCAAAAATCGAGAAATGAGCGAAAGCGTCTTCTTGGAAAGGATGGAAATGGACGCAATGTGTACGCGTATGTTGCCAAATATGGATCCGTCTTTCAAGTGGGTGAAGATGGAGATAAAGATAAGAAGTTCACAAAGATCGAATCCCCGCATAGTGTAGAGAGTGTATCGATCGAAGATTATCTCCTTTTGTGTAAATATCCGAAGTTGCTCGGTCAATATCAGGAGAAAGATGCGTTCCTCAAACGCGGACCTTATGGATTCTATATTTCATATGATGGGAAGAATTATAACGCACCACATGGCGAAGATACGGGAATCGAAGAGGTTGCGCAAATTGTTCAGAGCAAAAATGAGTCTTCTACTCCTACATCCACACTTATCAAAGAGTTGGGGAAGTATATGGTAAAAAACGGGAAGTATGGAGCATATGTACAATATGAGAAGACGATAGCGAAAATACCGAAACATATTGTTGCGGCGGATATTACGAAGGAGTTGTGTAAAGAGTTGATTGATAAGGCAAAGAGTGTATCGAAAGATGTGAAGAAGAAGAAGCAATACTTTTCATCTACAAATAAGAAGAGTGAAAGTGATAGCGATTCTTAGAATCGCGTTTATTTTGTAATTTTCTAATTTTCTAATTTTGTAATTTTGTAATTTTTTGTAATTTCTTATTTTATCATTCCATTGTAATGATAAATATATATTATATTTTAAGTTTGAATTAAATATCAAATGAAACGAAGTATTGAAAGAAGGATTTATATAATTCTTCCAACACTTCTTCATCAATTTCGATCTTTTCATTACCAAATCCACAAGATGGTGTTATATTATAATCCCACTCAACTCCTCTTTGAAGAGATCCGGAAGAGCACACTTCACCGGAAACGTGATACTTGCCACACGTGGATTTAATTTCAACGCGCACTTCAAAATCCAAATCATCTTCATATTCAAAATGAGATGGTACATCAAATGGTGCGTCGATATATACCGCAACAAAGTTTGGAAATATTTCTTCTTGATCATACTTATGTTTACGACATATTTGTGTAGCTCGTCGCAATTGGCAACATTCTACCATTTTGTGGTAATTTGGATCGCTACTTTTATTTTTATGTAAATACGAGATCACATTTTTCCAATAATACATTTTTTTACACGCATCATCACATTTGGCTCTTCGGAACTCGTCATCATCCATATTTTGAATATCATTTTCATCTTCATCATAATCGATAAAGTTCCAAATAGACGCTTCTTTTTCAACCTTGTCAAATTGATCCTCTTCAATTACAAACTCTTGAAAATGAAAGATCCGCTTTGATTGATGAAAGATCATATTTACCGAAATATTTTTATCAAATTCAATTTGTAAATCTGAATCTGAACTCTTCCCTTTTCCTTTCTTATCATCATCATATATATTTACTTTTGAGATCAAATAAATATTATATGTTTTTATTCCCAAAAACGCATCCAAAAAGATCCGCATATATGTTTCAATACTACGTTTCTTCTTTGAATACATATAATACAAGTATTTACATACATCCAACGTGAAGAAACCTAAATATCGCGTATTTTCATACTCGATTTGAAAAAAGATCCTCTCCAAAATCGATGGATACTCCACCTTCGGTGGGTTTGTTAACTGAATTGTCTTACTCATTTCTCTTCTATTTCAGATGAATCTCTCTATATCGAATAAGAGAAGAGAATTCCAGCTCATTAAATATGATGAAAAAAACGGAGTAATAAAAATAAAAGAAGACTCCTATATTATTTTATTTCGTAATAAAAATATTATACTTTTTACATATCATATATTGGTGTTATATATGTTAAATATTTTAAAAATATGTTAAATATTCCTATAAAAATACTCTTTACTTTACTCCACTGCTCTGAAATAGGAGAATTAGAGTTTTCTGAAAAAAAAAAGCTAAAAAATGTTTCACCCGAATCGTTTGGGTTGGCGCCGATTATATTTGCCAACTTGTTTTTTCAAATTCTCTGATTTTCCTATTTCAGAGCAGTGGAGTAGAGTAAAGAGTAAAATGCCAATTATTATTTATCAAAAAAATTAAAAAATATTTTAATATACACCATTGATCATATATAATATTTTATTCTTTTCATTTTTTAAATAAAAAATATATAGGAATTATTTCTTTTCCTAAATACTCTTTTCATAAAAGTATATTTAGGAAATATTAAATAATGAGTTTATTTATCTAAAATAATATATTTCTCTATTTTAGATTTTTACAAATGTATATTTGCCATTATTGTGTTGAATACAATACTGAGTCATTAAGTGATTTAATTAAACATTTCAAGAGAAAAACAAAGTGTCAAAGCTGTACACTTCATACATATGAAGATTCTTACTATTTAAGTAAAAAGAAATATGTATTTAATTTTGATAAATCAGAATTAACAAAAAATGATTATTCTTTTATTATTACACACTTTAATGATGATATCAATTTTATAAATAAAAATTATCGTAATGAAGTATATGAGAGGATCGCAAAAAGTGAATCACATAATCAAAATACAAATCAAAATACAAAATATTATTGTTTTACTTGTTCTACACCTTTTACGAGAAAGTTTAATTTAGATCGTCATATTGAATCTGAAGGTGCTTGTGAAAGAATGAAAATAAAAAAATCAAAAATAGAGAAGAATAAAGAAATATGTCAAAAAATGATTGATAAAGAGATTCAAAAAATAGAAGCTATGAATCAACAAATAAACTATAATCATTGTAATTTTCAACATATCAATAATCAAAATAATAACTCAAATACATATCATGTAAATATACGTGATTTTGTACATGATCGATATGATATTAGTCATATTAAAGATAAGTTTTATTTGGAAAAAGATTTTTTCTTATATCATAATTTTTTACGAATGATTATGGAAAATAAAACGAACCAAAATATATTTTTTTCTGGAAATGAAGCTGTTGTATATACAGATAAAGAATTAAATCGAATGAGCTCTGATAAAGCGGGATATTTACTTCTTAATAAATTAAGTCAGTCATTTGATCAACTATTTCAAAAACAAGATTTAGAAACACAAGAATACTACGCATTTATTGCCAAATATTATCAAATTACAAAAGGTCAATATAAACATGATACAATTTTCAAAGACTATGATGTGAATGAAAAACGTTTTTTTTATACTTCAAATAGTGGTTTATTTAGAAGTAGAGATAAATATTTAGCTAAAATGATCTCTGTACTTGAACCACATAATGCTGAAACACGTGAAATGTTAAAATGTAATCTTCATATGATTAGTAATATTCCAATCGTAAATCCAAATATAGAAGATTACGCATCCATAAAGATGAGATATCGTGATCTAAAAGACTAATTATTTGAATATTTTTTGATTTTTATATTAAATCCAAATCATAAAATAATTTATATATTTTATGATTATATTTTATGATTATATTTTATGATTATATTTTATGGGTTGTTTAACGCGGAGGTAGAGTAGGAGAACGGAGTTCTCAACTCTGTTGGGATCCTTCGGATCCACAGAGTTGCAGCGCAAGTCGTCATACTTCGAGTAAAAATGTAATAAACATAATCATTTCGAGTGTCGGATTCTTCCCTAAAATGGTATTTAGATCCATATTTGGATTTAAGATTTGATAAAAGAGATGTAAATGTGAATAAAGGAGTGTCATACTATTTTTATCCAAAAAGTTCAATTTAAACTCCACTTTTGGATCTTTTCTTACCAATCCGCGATATGTTATTTGTAATGGAGCTTTTGATAAGAATGATTTTTCAAAGATAACACGCATATACATATCTATCTTCGCATCCACCTTCGGATCTTCTTCGCGATGACACATTACATATAAATCAATGTGTGAATTTGTCATATATAAATAATAGATACCACATAATGAACCGTCTTCATTGCGGATCAAAAGTGGAAAGAGGAGTGATTTCTGCTTTCCATACTTTTGAATATGGTGAATGATGATATACTCTACATCAAATCCCAAATAAAAGCTGTTTTGAAGTTCCATCATACGTGTACTTTTATTTGAATTTGAATTCAAATATGAACGTTTATAAGTGGTTGATGGGATCATCCATGCTTGGTTTTCATTTCGATGATTCAAATGTTCCATGTAATAGAGTGCCATAATGTACTTTTTAAGATGTGTGCTCTTGAATTCTCCTTTCTTCGTTTCATAAAAATCGCGGAATCCGTGCCCATACTCTTCCATTGCCTTTTGTGAAATCGTGATTTGATTTTTATTTCCACTCTTTCGAACATATGCGTTTAATAATAAGTGATCTTCAATCACAAGATCATCCATAAATGTGCGCAACTTTTCGTATAAAATGGGTTTGATCATCCAACTTTCGCTTTCCATCTTTTGGAAGAGTGATTTGATCCGCTCTTTTTGAATATATAATGTTTCTTTGGGGTGTTTTTGAAAGAGTTTGTAATAGATTTCATTTACGAATTTCAATGTGAGGGAATGTGTATCAAATCCATCGACAAAAACACTGATCTCTTCATTTAAATTTCCACTCTTCAACTTTAAAATCGATCCCGAAATACTTTTATTCTGATTCTGATTCTGATTTCCATTTTGATTTGTAATCCATTCAATCAAAGATTGAAAGATGGCACTATTTTCAGGGCAATATTTGATCGAGTGATTTGTGTTAAAATCAAGTGTATATGTTGGGAATTCATCAAATAGAGGTTTGTTTGAAGAGTTTCCACACACTTTATCTCGTGGACTCGTTTGAATACGGATCATACACACATTCATAAATTGGCCATTTTTTGAAATAGAGATCTGATCTTGTGGAAGGATAGAGAAGGCGTATGTCGAATCGCGCAGAAACTCCTTTCCTAACAGAATATGTACGTTTGCTACGTCCTCTTTTTCTGCTTTGATAAATTGAACGTTTTGATTTCGCGAAAAATATTGAAATTGTTTCATTATTTGATCGGCCTCTTTTTGAAAATTACCATATACATCATAAAACGAAAGAATGATCTTCCTTTCACTCTTACTCTTTGATTTTGGAAAGAAGATCGGCGCGGATTCCAGATTCGTATTTTTATTCATACGTTTATTATTGTTATTTCGATTTTCAACTCGTTTCGAATATGGAGTCGCAATTTGTTCCGAGTCGTCATCATTTAATAATTGAAACCCATTTCGCGGATTTCTACGCGTGGATTTTGAATTTTGTAAAAGATCCATTTGATCACCCTTACTCTTTATAAAGTACTACTTATAAAGAATATATCTTTTTCAATGTTTTTATGATTTATGATTTATGATTGTTTAACGATTGAATCTTCTTTTTATAAATAGATCATGGAAAGTGAGGAAGAGCGATCTTTGCGTGTTAATAATTTATCAATATCACTCTTTGTAAATGTATATGGAAGTGTATGAATCGCGATCATTTGCTTCTCTTTTGGCATATACAATTCATAATTGAGTCTCATAAAGATCTGTTCAAATCCTCGTTTTAGATTTCGGATTCCATCCTCCTCACTGCTCACATTTTCAATCATATATTTGATAATCTCATCCGTAAAGATATAATCCGCGCCATTTAATCCAATATTTTGAGACACTTCCGCAATGAGATGTTCTTTGGCAATTTTCATCTTCTCTTGAACCCCATACTTATCAAATTCAACGATTGTCAAACGATCCCGCAATATCGGATTGATTTGGCTCAAATCATTCAACGAAAAGAAGATGATACATTTCGATAGATCAATATCAAGACCGAAAAGATATTTATCATGAAATGTACTATTTTGCGTCGTATCCGTAATATGTGTAAGAATATGCTCTATTTCCACACCTTTGGATGTACTCGATATTTTATCCAATTCATCAAAGAATAAAATCGGATTCATACATTGTGTCTCCATTAGAAGCTCCACAATACGCCCATAATTTGACCCCTCATATGTATACGCATGTCCTTCCAAAAAGGACGCATCCGATGCCCCTCCCAGTGCCGTGAATCCAAATGGCATTTTTAGAGCCTTTGAAACGCCATGTTTGATCAATGACGTTTTGCCCACGCCCGGGGGCCCTGTAAGTGCGATGACAGAGCATACAGATCGAGGATTGGAAATGCGCTGTGCGATCAATTCACAAATCTTATTTTTGGCACGGGTTTGTCCGTAAATCGTCGCATTTAAAATCGCAGTACATTCACTCATAAATGTTTGGATCACATCAAGAGGATCGGATTTTGAAACAGGGAGATCCACAAAATGATCAAAAGGAAGGCGCTGAACGGCCGAAATCCACTTTGAAAGTTTGGCATACTCATTATCATCATGATGTAATTTTTCGAAATGATCGATTTTATGAAGCAACATCTTCTTCGTTTGATTGGATAAAGAAGTCGATTTGATAATCCGATATTTGACGGGAATGGCTTCATCAAAAGAAGCATAAATGCGATCTTCCTCTTTCAATAAATCGATTTGCGCACTACTATGCAAATTCTTAAAATAATCATCATGCTTCGAACGATCCCGAATACGCTTCGCATACTTCTCATACTCTACTTCATCACCTATGTGATGAACCACGTGTTGCCCCACACGTTTCCGTATTGGTTTGGGTATGATTACACGGGATCTCTTCTTGACATCCAGATCCACCTCCACCTCCCGATCCACATTTGAGTCCGGTGGGAAGGGCGAAAGTGGATTTTTATTTTCGGATGATATGGTGATGCGCATCTTTTTGGGTTTATTCTCCTCTTTCTCTTCTTCTTCTTTTTTCATTCTTTGCCTTTAATCTCTTTTTTACTTCTTCTTCTACTTAATCGTTTTATTTTTTTCGAAAAATAAAAAGTCGGAGT
>JACCEC012196125.1_pt1 | contig 23109 bp, 23 predicted proteins | sample 7450121 | NCBI WGS metagenome assembly JACCEC01 (sample SAMN15323455, study PRJNA562643) | freshwater metagenome | isolation source: river surface water | place: USA:Blue River Watershed | collected 2017-08-18 | reverse complement strand
GTGGGATGGTCGATGTTTGTCAACTTCATAGATTACAAACTGAAACAAAAAGAAGGCGAACTGATAGAAATTGATCGCTTCTTCCCTAGTTCCAAAACCTGTTCGAGTTGTGGTCATGTACTGGATGAGTTACCCCTGAATATCAGAGAGTGGGATTGCCCTAACTGTTATACTCATCATGAACGTGACGGCAACGCCGCACTGAACATCAGGAACGAAGGTATCAGAATTAAGAATAAAGGCGGTGGGAACCCCGTCTCTGCTGATGGAGCCTGTGTAAGACCCGCTCATTCTCGAATGATTAGGCATCGGGCTGAGAAATCAGAAGCCGACACTTACTCGTAGAGAAGTGTCGGTAGTTCACTTCCTACTTTATTTATGTTACAACTCCCAGGAGCAAATTCTGGGGACTGATTTCAGATAAACTGATTCAGGGTTATAATTTTAAGGTAAGTTAACCTTGAACTGATGAATAAAATCGGGTAGTATTTAATACTATATATGTTGCGTTATGGGGTGTTGCCCAAATGACCTATAGCCTCAGAATTGCTGATTTACCGAGTGATGAGCGTCCCCGTGAACGATTAATAGCCATTGGTTCCAGAAATTTAGCAACGGCTGAATTGATTGCAATTCTGTTAGGAACAGGTCAGGGAAAAGGAAAATTATCTGCGGTCGGTTTAGGACAATATTTATTAAATCAGTTAAGTCAGCATCAACGAGATCCCTTAGCGGTATTGCGAGATATTGGAGTTCATGAATTAACTCAAATTCATGGAATTGGTGTGGCAAAAGCCACAACAATTTTAGCGGCGGTGGAATTAGGAAAGCGAGTTTTTCAATCTAAACCCCCGGATTTAACCGTGATTGAAACTCCCCAAGCAGCTGCAGATGCCTTAAGTCATGATTTAATGTGGCAACCCCAAGAACGATTTGCCGTGTTATTGTTAGATGTGAAACATCGCCTCTTAGGGACTCAAGTGATTACCATTGGAACTGCAACGGAAACCATTGCCCATCCCCGCGATATTTTTCGAGAAGTCTTGAAAAGTGGTGCAACACGGGTGATCATTGCCCATAATCACCCCTCTGGGAATGTTGAACCCAGTTCAGAAGACATTAATTTAACTCGTCAACTCTTACAAGGCGCGCAATTTTTATCCATTCCACTGTTAGACCATATTATTTTGGGCAATGGCAATTATCTGAGTTTACGCACAACAACATCGTTATGGGAAGAATATCCTCAAAATGAGTAAACTTTCCCTTTTTTAAGATTTAATGTGCTTAATTAAAAGTTGAGCAATTGCTTGTAATTGCTGCTTATTAAACGTTTTTAAGAGAACTTTAACCACTTCTTTTGGATCAGCCGAAATCGTAATTTCTTGAGCCGCAGGTTTTGCAGCTGCTTTACCGCCTGCCAAAGTTGATAAGGTTGGACTAGGGGAAATGGTATTGGCTTTTCCTGCTTGTAGAAGTTCCGCTCCTTGCTTCAACTCGTTAATAATTGGATTCGCTAAAACTTTAAAAGAATTTTTAGGATTAGCGATCGCACTATGAGCCGTTTTAACTAATGTTTGCCAAGGTTCAATTCCCGCCCCAACCTTCGTTAATCGAGCGCACAAACCCGCTAATTGTTTTCGGCTTTCTGGAGATTCCGCTTGTTTGAAGCCTTGCAACATTGGTTTAAGAACCGTCATCACTTGATTGACAGCACCCGGAACCGCAGGACTTCCAGCCGCTGGTGCAGGCGTAGCTGGGGTTGCTGCCCCACTCATCAAACCTTTTAAATGGTTTTCCAACTTATCATAAACAGGAAGAGAAGCTTGCAGAATTTTCTCCCCCAATTCTTCTGAAAGTCCAGCAGGACTCGCTGCACGATCAATTAAATTTTTCAGAACCTCAAACCCCTTCGTATAGAGGTTTTGGGTTGTAGCATCAATTTTAAGCGGTGTGTCCTTCACCATCTTAAAACAGTCTTCTAAGCGTTTAGATACTTTATTAATGCTTGTCAGACTGGGCATTTTGTCCATTAACATTGCGGCTGCTCCTTTAATAGAATGAGCAGCCCGATAAATTGCCGTTACACGCTCCCGGTCTGAATCCGCCATAATGGCAGGTAGCTCTGTTAGTCCCGTTTGCAGGGTCTCAAGACGTTCCGCAGCCTCTTCCATGAAGATAGCAAAGATCTTTTGGTCTTGGTTTGTTGGCACAGCAGCACTCCTAAACCCTTATCATTGTCAACAGAGCGTGTTTAAATTAAGTCCTGTCGCCTCGCCCTGAGTTTTTGATGGCTGGGGAAATCATAAATTTCGCCCAGTGGCAACTGACTCCTGAATCTTAATTTAACCCAAGATCATCCCTTTTCTTCCTGAACTAAGATTTTTTTCAATTTAGCCAATTTCGTGTTCTTCAGAATTTATACTCGTAAAAAAGGCGTGGTTGCTTGCTCTGTCTAGGCTCTAGGATTTAGAAAATGCAAGGTTTTTCGGAGACTGACAGAAGAGGGATAACTGGGAATATTGGGGAAGAGCAGCAGGGGCAGAAGAGGAGATCAGAAGAATTTTTTTCTACTTCTCCCCCTGCTTCTCCTACTTTCCCAGCTTTCCCAAGGGTTGACTCTCTGGTTTGCGACTGCTATAAAACTCTTAAATCCGAGGGTGGTTTTCTACAACCTCAACGAAATCTCCGACCTGAATTTTCCCTGTATTCCGAGGAATAGTATTGAAACCAAACATAACTCCACGGGGTTGTTGTCGAAAGATCGCTAAGGTTTTTAATGGTTCTTTTAATTCATTTCTTTCGCCACTCTTATGATCCGTTGTTGTTACAATACAACGACTACAAGGTTTAACTAAATCAAAATAAACCTCTCCAATTAAAATTGATTTCCAACTATCTTCAATAAACGGTTGATCGCTTTCAATTACGATATTAGGACGAAAGCGATTCATGGAAATTTGTTGTTGAGAATCAGGATAATTTTCTGCTAATCTTCGGTTTAAATCTTCTAAAGAAGCAGTATTAGTTAATAAACAAGGATAACCATCAGCAAAACTAACATAATTGTCTGATTTAACCGCATAATTGGGATCAATCGGTCGAGGATAATTCGGTGATTGTTGAACTAAACGAAAATTCTCCTCAAGTTTTAATGCCTTTTTTAACCATTCAGCAACTTGATCTCCTTGATCAATCGCAACGGTATCATCTCGCCAAATCTTAACAGGAATTGCTCTTCCAGTTAATGTAGGTTCTAACTCAAAAGCTTGTATTTCTCCTGTTTCAACAGATAGTTTTAGAGTGTTTCCTAACTGTTGCACTTGTACTTGAGCTAGTTGTGGATAGGTTCTTTGGGTAACAAACTGACCTGTTGAGTCAATCCACATCAATTGTCGATCGCCCGCTAACCCTTTTAATGTTACGACTGCTTCATGAATAGCAATCGTTTGACAGGCTTTAATCGGATAAATGAATAAATTACAAACTTTAATCATTGCTTTTAAGTTGTTAGGAAAACCCCAAAAAAAGCATTCCCAGGTCGAAACCTGGGAATTTTAGATGAGAATTTAACCCCCAACCGTTACAGGTTGTCCGTCTGCATCTAATAGCGCCCGTTTGGGGCCATGAATCGGATCTTCGACAATAATGGTTTGCTCTCGACTCGCACCTAACGAAACAATTGCGATCGGAACTTTCATTAATTCCGCTAAAAATTTCAAATAATTTAACGCTTCTTTGGGTAAATCTTCTAACGTCCGACAGTTAGCCGTTGATTCTTTCCAACCGGGAACCGTTTCATAAATCGGTTGACACCGAGCAAAGGTTCGCGCACTGCTGGGGAAATGTTCGCACCGTTCCCCATCAATATCATAGGCAACGCAAACTTTAATTTCCTCTAAGCCATCTAAAACATCTAATTTAGTAATGGCTAAACAATCTAAACCGTTAATTCTAACAGCATAACGACCAATGACCGCATCGAACCAACCGCAACGCCGTTGACGTCCCGTTGTGGTTCCAAATTCGGCCCCGCGATCGCATAAAACCTGGCCAATCCCCTCCACCATTTCCGTCGGGAAGGGCCCCTCACCCACACGGGTCGTATAAGCTTTGGCTACCCCAATCACCCGGTCAATCATCGTCGGGCCAACGCCTGCTCCCACACAAGCTCCCCCAGCAACGGGGTTAGAAGAGGTCACATAGGGATAGGTTCCATGATCTAAATCTAACAGTGTGCCCTGTGCCCCTTCAAATAAAATATTCCGTCGAGCCTGCACTGCTGCATCGATTTTCAGTGAAGCATCAACGACATGGGGACGCAACCGTTCTGCATATTGTAAATATTCCTCAATCACCGCTTCCGGGTCAAGGGGAGGATGATTGTACAGTTTTTCGAGGATAACGTTTTTATTGTTAATCGTCCAGCGTAACTGATCGGGTAAAGTCTCGGTTTCCATCAAATCAATGATGCGAATTCCCGTGCGTTCCGACTTATCGGCGTAAGTTGGGCCAATTCCCCGCTTGGTTGTCCCAATCTTTTGAGATCCCCGTTGTTCCTCCGATGCTTGATCCAAGAGGCGATGGTAAGGCATTGTTACATGAGCCGTCTGGGAAATCATCAAGTTTTTGGTGGAAATCTTCAGGGATTCGAGTTGATCCAGTTCTTCGATTAAAATTTTCGGATCAATTACGGTTCCTGAACCGATAATGCACTCGGTATCGGGATATAAAATACCTGAAGGAATCAGGTGCAGTTTGAAGGTTTGATTGTCAACTACAACTGTATGACCTGCATTAACGCCACCTTGGTAGCGGACAACCACATCGGCTGAACCACTCAGCAGATCGGTGATTTTGCCTTTTCCTTCATCGCCCCACTGGGCACCGATAACAACTACGTTAGCCAAGAGAGTTTTCACTCCGACACTTTACACAAACCTTTATTATCTGTGTTCAGGGTAACTTTGTCAAATTAAGTTTTATGAAGTTTTTGGGCAGCCAATGACTGATCAGCACTGGAGAAAATCGATTATAGATTGGAATTAAAAAGATGACAGGAATGTCTGTTAATTCTATTAATGCTACTAGGAGATCTAGGGAGTGGATCTGAATTAGCGTTCTTGAGTTTTGGCTTTATTTTTATCAAAAACTTTATTGTAACAAAAAAAATGATTTTTGAGTTGGATACTCAAAAATAAGAATCTTCATAAAAATACAGGTTTTGACCCCATGTTTTTTTTAGGTTGTGTTATCGTTAATGGTCAATATCAGGATCGGTTGATCAAGTTAGCCAAGAGACGTTGAAGCTGATCAGTGATAGAGATTGTTTTCACCTATATTGTAAGAGTTACTATGCCGTTACACGCTGAGTTACATCGCCATTTAGGGGGTTCAGTTGTACCGCGTATTCTGTGGCGGTATTTCCAACGTCATGACCCTCAACTAACCGCAGGGTTTGTTGAATATGAACGGTTTGAAGATTTTTATACCAAGCCTCGTAATACCTTAGATGAATATTTAGAACTGCATACATTGGTTGAAAGTGTGCAAACCGTTGACACCTTGCCTTATTTTATTTATCGGTTGATGCGGGGTGCTTATACCTTTGAAAATTTGGCGTATTTAGAATTAAGGTATACCCCTTATTTACGAACACCTGAACATCTCAGTCAGTCTCAACGAATTGATTGTATGGCTGAAATTGTGGAAGTGGTGGGAAAAGCGAGTCAAAGTAGTGATACTCCGATTATTACCAGCCAAATTTTATGTATGCACACCCGACTTCCTTTTGACGTTAACCGGGCAATTATTGATTTAGCAGCACAAATGTCTCAATATGTTTGCGCTGTTGATATTGCGGGTGGGGATAATCATTATGCTGAACGGTTGGATGAGTTTATTAACTTATATCAATACGCCCTATCTTTGGGGTTAAAAACTACCGGACATTTATATGAAACTCCCGAAGGTTGTTATTCGGAATTGTTGCCCTATTTAATGCGAATTGGTCATGGCATTCAAATTCCTTTATTACATCCTGAATTATTACCGGAAGTAGCGCGGCAAAACCAATGTTTAGAAGTCTGTCCCACAACCTATATTAAAACCGGAACCCTCAAAGATATTCATCAGTTAAAAATTGTCTTTGAACGTTGTTTTGAGGCTGGAGTTGATATTGCCATTTGTACCGATAATGCGGGTTTACATAACGTGCGTTTACCTTTTGAATACGAGAATTTATTAACTCTTGATATTCTAGGGTTTGAGGAACTACAAGCTTGCCAAAAAGCAGCCTTTCGTCATGCCTTTGCATGGCCCCATCAAAACCCACCCGCACAAATTCTCAATGGTTTATTAAAACCTGAACCTGTAGTTGTTTAAAGAATGGAGGGAGAACAGAAGATTCTCAATTGATCGTAAGGGCGAGGTTTCCTCGCCCCAAACAGGAAATAACAGTATTTTTGAGGATTAATCCTCGAATTAACTCTTTTATACAATTCATTTAGACTAGCTATATTTGCTAATTTAGAATCAGGATTGGGTTTAAAAATTCTTACAAATTAATAGACAATTACGCCCATCTGCACTGTTATCATAACTTAAATAATCAGCAATATCATACATTAATTTTAAACCTCTCCCCCCGCCTTTAACTTCACCCTCTATTGGCATATCATTCATTTCCTTAAGGATATCCTTAATTTTATTCACCAAATCAAAAGGTTTACCCCAATCCCAAATCCGAATCTCAATTTTTTGCTCTGAAATCGTCACTTCTAAATCAATATATAAATCTTCATAAAGTCCTTTGTGAGCATGACGAACTGCATTGGTAAATCCCTCTGCTAAAGCTAACTGACAACGAATCCAGACAGATTGAGGAATAAAAGGTTGATACAATTGATCAAACCATGACAAGACTTTAGCTAGGACAGCTAGACTAGAGGAAACTTGAAGTTGAGTCGTTTGGGGTAGTAACAATGGTTTTAAATCCTCTTATTCAATCACAATTAAGCTTGACTGATTCCCTAAGTTCTGAACAGCATTAGGGATTGAGAATGATAATAAATTCGCTGACTTGATCATCATACAATAGAAGTTAAGTCAGATTTAACCTCCGAAGTAGCCTGTTGGTCGTGGCGTTTTATATTTGGTGAATGACTCAGTACCGATGACAGCCTTTTTAAGAGTTTACTGCATTGTTGAGTTATTTTCTAGGATGAATACCACGCAGACGGGAAAAATAGGGCATCTCCATAATTCTCTCAAAAGTTTTTTATCCTGCTGTTAAACAGGGGCATCACAAGCTAGAGCTTTCACAGGCAGCAATAATCTCTGTATACTAAACTTATCCACCAAGTTATGACGACCTCATGTATTTCCTCTCCTTGAGACTAGAAATGAAGCTGAATCATACAGGGTGTTCTTGACTTTTAGGATGGGCTGGGATTTCTTTGGATGGATGTATCACTTGGGTTGTTCCCTCCTGAACCCCTCTCTTGGCATCAACGCCAAATCAAAGTCAGTGGTGCTAAAAAGTTAACAGCCTTGGAAAAAGTTTTGACCAAGTTAGTCAAAACGTCAAAAACAATATTCACAGAATGAATCAATATCTTACCGATCTTGATTCATCTTAAAAAGAACCGTAATCAGTCATCACTCATCAGTAAACATTCAATAGTTAGTTGTTGTCAGTTGTTAACTGAAACCTGATAACTGATAACTGTAGTTTGATGTGATGCAGCAAAGTCTTATACTTGGCCTTGATTGCCCTCATCTGGTGTACCAACGTACCTCAACGCTCATGTTTAAAATTCTGGTTATCGATGATGATGTTGCCATTTTAGAACTTCTCAAAAGAACACTGAAAAAACAAGGTTATGATGTCAGTGTGGCGGCGGATGGTGAAGAAGGTATAGAACAGGCTAAACAGCTACGTCCAGCACTGATTATTTGTGATTGGATTATGCCAAAATTAACTGGAATTGAGGTTTGTCGTCAAGTTAAAGCAACTTCAGAATTATCAACAACGCAATTTTTCTTATTAACCTCCCTGGGTTCTGTTTCAGATCGAGTGACCGGGTTAGATGCAGGTGCTGATGATTTTATCTCTAAACCCATTGAAATGAATGAACTCTATGCAAGAGTTCGCGCTGGATTAAGGTTACATCAACTAAGTCAAGATTTACAAACCCAAAAACAATGCATTGAAGCAGAATTAGCAGAAGCCGCAGAATATGTCCGTTCCCTCCTTCCTGAACCTTTAACTGAACCTATAAAAATTGATGCTAAATTTATTCCCTCTCGTCAATTAGGGGGAGACTCTTTTGATTATTATTGGTTAGATTCTGACCATTTATCGATTTATTTATTGGATACATCAGGACATGGGTTAAGAGCAGCCCTTCCCTCTGTTTCTGTACTTAATCTTCTGCGATCTAGGGCAATTCCTAATATTGATTATTATCAACCCAGTAACGTTTTAAAAGCTCTGAATACCACCTTTCAAATGACCTATCAAAATGATAAATATTTTACAATTTGGTATGGTGTTTACCAACTTTCTACTAGGCAATTATTATATTCAAGCGCGGGTCATCCCCCGGCTATTTTATTAACAGGTAAAGATGAGAAAGATCTCAAAATTGAACGGTTAAAAACGCGAGGAATGCCTGTTGGAATGTTTTTAGAAGCAGAATATATGGATGCTATCCATGAAATTGAAGAATTTAGTAACCTTTATATTTTTAGTGATGGAGTTTATGAAATTAATCAGCCGGATAATACTATGTTAGGCTTAGAAGGATTCATTTCAATTTTAACTGAATATAACCATTTGCAAGAAAATAGTTTAGAAGAAGTTTTAAATATTATAAAAAGGATGAATTCTAATCATCCATTTGATGATGATTTCTCGTTATTAAAAGTTAGTTTTAATTAAGGGTTTGCTCAATAAATTTACTTTTTTTATTCATGAAATAGTTCTCTATTTTCGATTATATTAGGGTGAAATTGGGAAACATAGATCTGTTAACATCCAGATTCAACTCCCCGTTTCCACCCCATCCTAGCTAACCCCTGAGATGAAGTTAGCCTTTATCAAAAGATTCAAAAAATTTTTCTTCGCTTTCAAAAATCTCAAAGACCCGATCCATACTGGTGAGTTCAAATAAAATTTTAATTTGTTCATTAATCGAACAAACAAATAATTTACTCCCAGCCGATCTAACGGTTTTCAAAGCTAAAACTAATGCGCCCAAACCTGAACTATCCATAAACGTCACATTTTGGAAGTCAATTAATATTGTTTTGGCCCCCTGTTCAACTAAAGCACCAATATCTTGACGAAATTGACCCGCTTTGGTACTATCTAAAATGCCTTTAGGTTTAAGAATTTTAACATCAGAACTCATAGTGTTTTAGGGATTGAACCCTCCATAAGACTCGTCCGACTCAGTTAGTATAGCTTTGAGATGGACTCATAGCCAAATACATCAATTTAACTTAGGGAACAGGAGATTTCATATCAACCCATCCCTTTTCTGACCTGATTGATTGTAGACTTCTTAACTTGATCACCCTTTTACCGGACTAACTTTAGCGCGATACAAGAGTTTATTCCCTAGTCGATATCCGGTATATCGCACCGTAACCTGCTCCCCGATTTGAGCCGTTCCCTCTAAAAGTTGATGTAGATGCGGATCATAAGGAACTTGTGATCCAACAGGTGTGATCGCCTCTACCCCCCATTCTCTCATAAGTTGTTCCACTGGACGCACAAAAGGTAATAATTTTACCGCCTGAAGTTGAGGATTTTCTTCCACTCGATACACCACCGTCGGCCATTGCAATAACCACGATTCTAAGATGTGCAAACTTTCCCGTTTCCAGTCTTCTAACAACACAGAACGTTGCTGTTTCATCTGTGTTTGTAGACGTTGATATTCTTGTTCTAAATCACTTCCAGATGCAGTCTCACCGGGGACAGAACCCGGAGCAAATACAGTTAATAATTCAGTTAGAGAAATCTTTAAACCTTGACTAATTTTTAACAAAATACTAACCGAAGTTTGTAACGCAAGTCCCCGCCGCAGTCGAATAATCTGCAACGGGGAAACCCCAGAAATTTGACTTAATTCTTCCAGGTTAGAAATCCCCGCCCGTTGCATTAACTCCTGCAACTGATAGGTATAATCTGGTAACGCAGATTCACTCATTTTGATTTCAGTTCATATCACCAGTTACACTGCCATTGATCGCCTTTTAGTTGCCTTGCAAATGGGCTTCTAAAAACCACAAGCGCTTATCAATGGCGCGGGAAATTTCAGTGTACAAATCTGCCGTATCCGCATCGCCTAATCCACCTGTTTGATCAATGGCTTCTCGAATCATTTTCGCATAAGGAGCATAGCGATCGGCTAAAGCCACCACATAATCTTTATCATTACCCAAATCTAAGGGAAATTCTGGGATAATCGTGTTAGCAATTGCCATCCGAGCCGTTCCCATTGCTGTCCCACCTAACGCGGTTGCTCGTTCAGCAATCAAATCGATATATTCTTCTAATTCGGTTGCCATTTCATCAAACAGTTGATGCAATTGATAGAAATTCATGCCTTTGACATTCCAATGCGCTTGTTTGACTTGGGTTTTTAAATCTAATGTTGTCGCTAAACTGTGGTTGAGCATCTCAATAACCTGGGCGCGGGTCGCTTCAGGTAAATCAATTCGAGTGGCATAAAGATGTTGTTTTGAATGAGTCGCTACCATGATTGTTAATGCTCCGTTAGTAGTTGTATAGAATGACTCGAAAACTGACAAATATAGAAGAGATTGATGGAATTTTATCGAATTCTAACCCCCTCTAAATCTATCTCAAGCTAGATGATTTTTCAAAATAGAACATGGATTTCATTAAGGCTTCAACTTTTGTTGGGTCTGTTCCACGAGGCAGAGGACGACGAATTTGCTTGAGAGGAATATCTTCAACCTGCATTTACTGGCTCCTCCTTTTCCTTGTTTTTCTATATCATACTCATAATGACTTCAAATTGCAACTATTTTTGAGAAAACTTAGAAATCCGATTTCCGGCATCAAGTCTATGTTCAGCGTTAAGAGTTAATAGTTATAGCAGTTGCTACAACTGTTCTATATTCTTAAACTAAAGACTGATTTTTAACCCATGACAACGGACAATCGACAAAAAAGAATCGCAATATTTGATAGTGGTGTAGGAGGATTAACGGTTTTAAGGGAGCTTTACCGTCAACTTCCCAATGAATCTGTACTTTACTTTGGAGATACGGCGCGGTTGCCCTATGGAACTCGTTCACGAGAGGAAATTGTGCAGTTTGTCCGTCCCATTATTCTTTGGGCCATGCAACAGGATGCCAAAATGATTCTCATGGCCTGTAACACCAGTTCCGCCCTGGCGTTAGAAACGGTTCAAGATGAATTTGATATCCCCATTTTGGGATTAATTCTGCCCGGAGCTCAAGCAGCGGTGCGACAGGGCAAACGTATCGGAGTAATTGCCACCCCTGCTACGGCGGCAAGTAATGCCTACCGTCATGCAATTCAGGAAACTGATCCTTCTGTTCAAGTCTGGCAAGTCGGGTGTCCAGAGTTTGTCCCCTTAATTGAACAAAACCGCATTCATGATCCCTATACTTATCAAATCGCCCAGGAGTATTTAACTCCATTAATTCAGCAGCAAATTGATACCTTAATTTATGGTTGTACCCATTATCCCCATTTAGCTCCTGTATTACGCTCCATCCTTCCGGCTCATGTTCAGCTTGTTGATCCTGCTGTCTCTCTAGTCAAAGCCGCTGCTCAAGAATTAGAACTGTTAGGACTGCGGAATACTCACTCTCCTAAACCGACTCGGTTTTGTGTTAGTGGTTGCCCTCAACAGTTTGCTGATATTTCTGTTCAATGGTTGGGGTTTACTCCAACGGTAGAAGCGACGACCCTACCCACCTTAGACACTGTTCAAGGTCTGTCTCTACCCAATAGTGATCCTGTTCCTGTTAGTGATGGGGTTACTCCATCATTAACTTGATATTTAATAACAATACCCAAGTAGAAACCGTCCAAGGTCAACTTCTACTTGGGTCTGTTAGTCTTTGCATGATCTCACAATTGCTGACTACTTGATGTAGTCATTGGCGACAACCCCTTTAAAATAGATTTTTAAGATCTTAATCGGGAGATATTTGTTGTATACTTAGCCAGGGCTAAGAGCAGATAAATCATTAAAACATAGCCCGTTGCCAAAAGCGGGATGATTAAAGGCATATCGTTATAGAACATAGGAGCCAGCCAGAAGAATTAGGAGGAGCAAACCGGAGTTTAAGACCTGCTACATAAGGTCAACACGCACCCGTCAAGGTCTAGCTTTTGTGACCCTCTACTAAGAATTTCGATGGGAGATTATTATCCCCTGGAAATATTGCTCACACTCAACTTCGTCAGAAAAATCTCTACATAAAACTAAGAGCTTTCTTAGAAAACTCTCAATAGGAACTCCTCTAACTGATGTCATGGATAAGTCCACCGACTAGAATAAGCTTCCGAACTATTTAACAAGTTCTAACGGCTATCCCAGAGCCAATGACTCAACCCGGTGGCGATCGACTATCTTTAATCCAATCGCTAGACCTGTTGCCTTTAATGTGTAGAATTAATGGTTAAACTCCTATGTTTTAGGGTAACACAAAAATTAGAAAATAGGAGCGTTTCGGGAAAAAAAATTTTCAGAATTTACAGGCGTGATCGGGTCAGGGAAAAGATGGGAGACAAGGGTCGCAAGACAACCCGCAGTGACTTTTTTTTAAGCCAGAGAAGAGGATTACAACCCTTATCCCTTCTGGAGTGTAAGCGGTTTTCGCTAAAAATCCCCAACTTCGGGTTGAAGTGAAATGGGCTCTCCTGAACCGAAACAGATTAAAATCAGACTATAATATGTAAAATTTTGTTAACTCAACGCCTGAGTTGGCTAATCCATGACATCGCAAACTCTTCTATTTTCGCCAGTTGAAGCAGACCTGCGGCAGTTGACCGATAACTTAAAACAGCTTGTCGGTGCACGTCATCCAATTTTGTATGCCGCCGCAGAACACCTGTTTAGTGTCAAAGGGAAACGGGTACGTCCTGCGATTGTCCTGTTGATTTCCCGAACGACCATGCCCGATCAAAATATTACCCTCAAGCATCGCAGATTGGCGGAAATCACAGAAATGATCCATACCGCCAGTCTTGTCCATGATGATGTTGTGGACGATGCTGAAATGCGCCGGGGAGTTCCAACGGTTCATAGTCTATTTAATAACCGAGTTGCGGTCTTAGCGGGAGATTTTCTATTTGCTCAATCTTCTTGGTATTTAGCTAATTTGGATAACTTGGAAGTTGTTAAATTGCTATCTAAAGTGATTATGGATTTAGCGGAGGGAGAAATTCAACAAGGTCTGAATCGATTTGACACAGGATTATCCATTGAAACCTACTTAGAAAAAAGTTATTATAAAACCGCTTCTTTGATTGCCAATAGTTCTAAAGCAGCCGGGATTTTAAGTGGGGTTTCAACCGAACGTGCAGAAGATTTATATAACTATGGCCGCCATATCGGTTTAGCCTTTCAAATTGTTGATGATATTTTGGATTTTACAGGGTTAACGGAGGAATTAGGAAAACCAGCAGCATCGGATCTCAAGAGTGGGAATTTAACTGCACCCACGCTCTACGCCTTAGAAGAAAAACCTTCGTTGGAAACGTTTATTGAGCGAGAATTTGCTCAAGAAGGAGATTTAGAACAAGCTTTAACTTTAATTAAAGATAGCTCAGGGATTCAACGTTCTCGCGAATTAGCTTCCTATCATGCTCAACAAGCGGTCAAATACCTCGAACCGTTTCCAAACTGTGAATCTCGACAGGCATTAATCGATTTAGCCGATTATGTTTTAAGTCGGCTTTATTAACAAGAGTTAACGGTTAACGGTTGACAGTTGAAAGTTGGCTGTTGACTGTTAACTGTTGGCTACTTTTTACTGATAACTGATCACGGCTTTAAGCAATATTAGGGGGTATTTTGCGAGATTTAGACTGACGACGTTGCTGATAATCCTTTAAATAAACTTGTACTAATTCTTGAATTTCACTGCGTTTAATTTCCGTAGCCGATTGAAAATTATTGGGCGTTTCAAAAAAACATAAACTATCCGGCATTTCCAGAACAATCATTTGAAATAAAATATGAGTTACAGGTAATGGAACCGCTACAATTTGAGACTTTGAATCAGCATTCCCATAACTTAACGCATCTTCTAAATTAGAAAACGCATAAATCACTCTTTTTTTAATTTTAGGTTGATCCACATTAATAAACGGTTGTATCACCCAACTTTGATCTAAGGTTTGTAAAATGTAATATTCTCGATGTTGCAATTGTTCTGCTAATAGTTTGAGTGCTGGTGCGATCGCTTCAACAACTTGAGGAGTTGTTCCATCTTGAGGAGCATGATTAATTAAGATTTCAATTTGTTGATCTAAATTCATAGCGGTTGGTTGTTAACTGTTGACTGTATTCTTTCCCATATCCCCCACTTAACAGGCAAGATGCCTGTTCCCCAATCGTAAACCATCCGGAAATCCAAGCTGATTCACAGAATCACTGTGTTAGGGTCATTGTAGTAATTAGAGATCATGGGGGAAATCTGCCAGAGCGAAACTATTTTCCAAAAGTTATTGAGAGAACTGAATCTGTCTACTCGTGCTTCTGAACAAAATTGTCGGGATGTTGCTGAACGCATTACCGAAGAAGCTACCCGAATTTGTACAGAAAGCAAACGGATTCAAGACTCAGGGGATATTAAAACTTGGGCCATGACTTTAGCTCAACACCGTTTACAGCAATGTATTCAATATTACAAGCTAGGGTCAAAACAAGGGCCTTTAGAATTACATAGTACCTTGAGTGCGATTGTTTATCGATATATTACTCCTCCCCAGGTGTTATCGAGTTATCAAGCTCGATTAGAATTAATCAAGGATTTTTTGCAAGCCTTTTATTTAGAAACCTTGAATGCCTTTCGCAAAGAAGCGCAGTTACCTGCCACCTATCGTCCTCGGACACTACTGGAACTTGCGGAATATATGGCATTCACAGAACGCTACGGTAAACGGCGCATTCCTTTAGCTCGGGGTCGAAGTCAACAATTGATTATCTTAAGAGCGCAAACCTTCTCTCAACAACAACCAAAGGAAACTTTTGTTGATTTAGAACAAGCCGCTGAGGGATCAAGTTCCGAGTCGGATACCATTTGGAATGATTCTTCACTCCAACAAGTCCGAAACGCAATGGTGACAGAGTCAAACGAATCAGAGTCCGACTCTCTCCGTCAAACGGTGGTGGAGGAACTGATAGCGTATTTGGAAGAACACAAACAACAAGATTGTGCCGACTATTTTACCTTGCGGTTACAAGATTTACCGACTCGTGAAATTGAGAAAATTTTGGGGTTAACTCCTCGTCAGCGTGATTATTTACAGCAACGATTTAAGTATCATTTACTGCGATTTGCCTTGGGACATCGGTGGGAATTAGTTCACCAATGGTTAGAGGCAGATTTAGAACGAGATTTAGGATTATTGCCCCATCAATGGCAAGAATTCTTACATCAAATTGGTTCAGAGCAGGAGAGTTTGTTAAGGTTAAAACAACAGGGATTATCTGATGCAGAAATTGCCAAAATTTTCAATTGCAAAGTTGCTCAGATCCAAAAACGTTGGTTTAAATTATTAGAGTTAGCGTGGGAAATCAGGAATCGTTCAGTATCCGGAGCAGGGGCATCTAGTGATGAATAACGAAGCAAACCGAGATAATCAATGCTGTGAACGCCGATTCTTTGACTGGTTGTTGCAACAGCCAACAATATCTTTATCTGATCAGGAGCAGGAAGGATTTAACCCTGACTTAACTCCTGATCAGATATCGGGAATGGAAAACTTAGAGGAGGAATTAGACCCCCTTGATTCTGAAGAAATAGAGGTTTTCCCTTCCCAAAGTCAAGGATTCACACTGGGAGAGACACTGATTGTGAAAAACCGATTTGAAACCGTTTTGAGAGAAAGACTCAAAGCCACGATTGAACTGAACCCGCCTTTGTTTCCCTGGGAACCTGACGGCACTGATCTGCAATGTGAATATCCAGACGCATTCAGTGAACAACAAGTTCCGATGGGTAATCTTTGGATGACTCATCAACAACAATTAAGATGGTCAAGTTCCCTGCCTGAACGAGTTTTTGATCAATTATTAGTTCCTTGTCAAAAAGTGGTGCAATCTGCTTTACAGCAAGGTGCTAAATTAGTTCAGGTGGTACACACTTTATTTCCAAATCAGCCAGAAACTTTGAATGAATTGGCAGGTTTAGTGATTCTAGGCCCTTTACGCAGTGACAGGGATTTAACCGAGTCGCAGCCAGGTTATGAAACTGCTACCCCGGAACAACAAATGGTGTTGTTATTGTTAGCGGCGCAAGAAATTATTCAAACTCTGACACTTAATTGTGGTTTGAATCAACCTGCTGTTCATCAAGACTGGTTCACCACTTTAGGACAATTGACGATTGAGGCAGAATATGTTCAAACCGACTATGGAGCTACGTTAAAAATTCTGGGACAACTTCCAGCCGGAGGACGGTTACAATTGTTCGATGAAAGCCGATCAACAACGGCGCAACGAGAGTCCCCCGGATATTTGAAACTGGAATTGATAGACCCGGAACCTAACCGGATTTATCGACTTCATGTTTTATTACATAGTGATCAGCAAAATCCCCTCTGTTTTGCCATTTGTCCCCAACTCGCAAGGGAATAAAGAGACTCCACATCAGCTTAATTTAAGTTGAAAATTTAGGCGGTATTAAGTTAGAGTAGGGTAAGTTTTAAACTTTCTAACCTTTAAGCCTAAACCATGACACCCTCAATCCCGTTTATGAGTCAATTATGGCGGCGGATTGAAACTGCACCTAAGCCAATACCAGAAGATTCTCTGTGGCTGAGGGTGTTAGTTCAATTATTAGTGATTGCTGGGATTGTGGCAACGGATGTTGCTATTGAGGAACCTTTGAATTTATGGGCAATTCCAGTTAGCATTTTGGGAGCAACCTGGAGTTGGTTTCGTCGTCGCCATCGCAATGTGCCGATTAAATTCTGTATTGCTATTGGAATGTTAGTTGCCCTCGCTACATTTTTTGGGCGACTGTTTGGCGAAATGAATGATACGCGGTTAGCGTTGGCAAGATTATTAATTGAATTACAGGTTTTACATAGTTTTGATTTACCCCGCCGCAAGGATTTAGGCTATTCGATGGTGATTGGGTTAATTTTATTGGGAGTAGCGGGAACTCTCAGCCAAACTATGACATTTGCGCCTGTGGTGTTAGTGTTTTTAGCCTTAGCGTTACCCACCTTAATTTTAGATTATCGATCTCGTTTAGGCTTGGAAGATATCCAGTTTAAACGGAAAAAAAATTCACCGAAGTCTGAAAATACAGTTGATTTTAAGTGGGTTGGAACTATTTTTTTAGTGGTTGTTTCTTTAGGATTAATTATTTTTGTTGCCCTGCCTCGATTTCCAGGGTATCAGTTAAGAACCTTTCCGGTGAGTTCTCCCCTTAAAATGCCCCCTGGACAATTTGATGGCCGACAAATTCTCAATCCAGGTTATGTGTCTTCGGGAAAAAATAATAATAATAATAATTCCGGTGGAGGTGGAAGTGGATTAAATCAGGAAACCGGGGCGGGAACGCTCAATGATACGTTTTATTATGGGTTTAATACGAAAATTAATCAGAATTTACGGGGAGAATTAAAGCCTCAAGAAGTGTTGCGCGTCCGATCACAAGCACGGGGATTTTGGCGCGTTATTGCTTTTGATCGCTATACGGGACAGGGATGGGAAATTTCTCGAAATGATCAAACAATTCCTTTAAAACGTTCAATTTGGTCATATCAGTTTAACTTGTTTCCTGTTATGACAAAAGCTAAAACTCAAGAAGTGGTTCAGAGTTATACTGTATTGCAACAACTTCCAAGTTTAATTCCTGCGATGGATAAACCCAAGGAAATCTATTTTCCCACTGAGGAAATTGCCATTGATCCTGATGGAAATTTGCGATCGCCTTTGGAACTTCGAGAAGGAATGACCTATACTGTAATTTCTCAGGTTCCCTATCGTAACCGTAACCAATTACAACAAGCCTCAACCAACTATCCTAAAAATATTAAAAAATATTATTTACAGGTTCCGGCTAAAATTCAAGAAAAAGTTAGGAAAAAGACAGAAGAAATCTTAGCGAGTGTGAATCAAGTTGCTCAAAATAAGAAATCTTTAGATTCAACCTATGAAAAAGTTTTATATTTAGCCCAATATCTTAAACAAAACCCTAATTATAAATTACAAAAAGAACCTCCGTTTTTAAGGGAAAATGAAGATTTAGTGGAAGCGTTTCTGTTTGGATATCAAGACAGTCCGCCTGGAGAGAAAATTACCGGAGGCTACCCGGATCATTTTTCAACTGTTCTAACAATGATGTTACGTTCTATTGGAATTCCAGCGCGTCTGGTGGCGGGATTTAATCCGGGTGAGTTTAATCCCTTTACGGGATTATATGTGGTGAAAAATACTGATGCTTTTGCAATGACGGAGGTGTATTTCCCTGGATATGGTTGGTTTGCATTTAATCCAATTCCGGGGATGGATTTAATTCCTCCTTCTATTGAAGAAGATCAAACCTTCAGCGCCTTAAAAGCGTTTTGGAATTGGGTGGCGGGTTGGCTACCGTCTCCAGTGGCGAATGGATTACAAGCGATTTTAGGAACAATAATTTTAGGACTTCTTCGAGCAATTCGTTGGTTTTTGAGTTTATTTACTGAAGGCTGGTTAGGCATTTTTAGTGGGTTAATGATTACCACTGGGGTTGCATTTTTGGGGTGGTTAAGTTGGGATTTTTGGCAAGGTTGGCGTTATCGTCGTTGGTTAGCAAAACTTCCTCCAGAAGAAAGTCTGTATCAACAACTGTTACAGGTTTTAGCCAGTAAAGGTTATCCCAAAGACCCAACACAAACCCCATTAGAGTATGCCTTTTGGTTACAACAATATCATCCGGTTGCGGAAGCGGAAGTAATTGATGAATTGTCTCAAGCTTATATGGGTTGGCGCTATGGTGGAAAACCCGTTAATCTTGAGCAAATGCAACAGTTATTAATGAATTTAAAAAAAGCACAATGGAAACGCTTAAATACTCGAAGCTGGTCTAAATATAAAGGAAGACGACTTTAGTGTATTAGTCTTTATCCTCCGCTCTCCCTTGCTGCTATACATAAAACTGTAATTTTGTCAAGTTTATTCTTTTTATTTTATGGGGAGCCTTTCAAAAATTCGTGCAACAGCAGGGGTAAAATTCAAGGTTGTAATCTTAGAAGTACACGAAAATTCAGGGTTTTAGACCTATGGTTTTGAATTAAGCCACACTTCCCCAGATTATCTTTTCTGTATTATACCCTCAAAGGGCGTAATTTCGTCAATAGTTGCAAACGAGTTGCAATAACCTCTTGACAAAAATCGCCGAAAAATCCAGCAATACTTTTAAAATTTAAAACAAAAAAGCTTTTTTGATAAGATTTTCTATTCTTTGCCTGCTGTCTGCTGTGTTCTGTACAATAACCCATATCGGTTAGAGTATTTACAAGATTTATCCCAAAGCATCCGAAAACTTTAAAGCCGCTTATGAATGGATGAATCCTGATGGAAGCGGAATTAAAGTGATTATGAGTGCTGAAAATCAAGTTTTAAGTATTTATAGTTATGGGATGGGTGTAGGACTGCGATATCAATAGTTAGAAATCTCCATTCCCACGACCACAGCCTTAACAAATTTTAAGAAAGTTTACATAAAACCGGAATAGGTTAACAACAGCATACACTGAACTGTGATTTGAGTTGACTTCCAAACCCGGGCGTTTTGGCGCTGAGGATCAGCAAGTTTTTCTATTGGACTTTGCGACTGAAGTGGGAGCAAAGAAGATGGTAGAATACACTCTGCTTACTGATTTTGCCTAAAAATATCAAATTCTTGTAAATGCTGTTTATGTCAGTTGGGAGAAAAGCGTTGATGAAACGATTGAGTCGCCTGTTGGCTGTATTAGTGTTAATAGTCGGTTGTCTAGGATGGACTGGACACCAAAGTGTTTTAGCTGCAAACTTGAACGTGATGCAGTATGGAGTTGTGGCTCCCATCTTAGCAACCGAAGCTCCTCGGAGAAATCGTGTTGATGATAAAATGTCGAAGGTTCGCAATAAATTAGACTTGAATAACAGCGACCTGCGGGATTTTCGTCAATATAAAGGGATGTTTCCGAAGTTAGGATCACTAATTATTAAGAATGCACCCTATGAGTCCGTTGAGGATGTATTAAAAATTGAGGGTTTGACCGACCAACAAAAACAAATTCTGCAACAGAATTTAGATAACTTTACCGTGACTGCTCCTGAGTCTGTGTTTCTCGAAGGCGACCAACGGTTAAATGTTGGGGCTTACGACTAAGCCATTTTTGGGATTGAGTGTCAGAATGTACAGATTATGTTAACGGCACTAAAAGAAGTTAACATAATCTGCAAACTCAGTTGAATCTGTTTAAATCTGTTATCGTTTTAGGGTTTTGTCCAGCCAAGACTTGTACAGATCAAAATCCTCATCCCTGAGTTAAAATCAATCCAACATCCCTGGCACTGACCCATGACCTTGATTGAGACTTCCTTCATTTCCGACCTTCCCGATTCATTTGATGTATTGGTTGTGGGTACAGGAGCGGCGGGATTATATACCGCCCTTTGTTTGCCAAAACACCTAAGTATCGGCTTAGTCAGTAAAGATGTTTTGCCTTTATCGGCGAGTGATTGGGCTCAGGGAGGGATCGCAGCAGCTATTTCCAGTGATGATTCTCCCCAGTTGCATTTAGAAGATACCTTAAAAGCTGGAGCCGGATTATGTGAACGGTCGGCTGTTGAGTTTTTAGTTAATCATGCTCCTGAATGTATTCATCGTTTAGTAGAATTAGGGGTTGCTTTTGACCGTCATCACCATCAATTGGCGTTGACTTTAGAAGCTGCCCATTCCCGTCATCGCGTCCTACACGCCGCCGATACTACAGGACGTGCTGTTGTCACAACTTTAACGGAACGAGTCTTAGAACAGCCTAATATTAAAATTATTTCTCCAGCCTTTGCGTTAGATTTATGGATGGATGCTGACACTCAGCGTTGTCAAGGGATCAGTTTAATTCACAATGATCATATTTATTGGGTCAAGGCTCATGCTGTGGTCTTGGCAACCGGAGGAGGCGGTCAAGTGTTTGCTCATACGACTAACCCGGCTGTCAGTACCGGAGATGGAGTGGCTATCGCTTGGAGAGCCGGAGCATTACTGCGAGATTTAGAGTTTTTCCAATTTCACCCCACCGCCTTAACCCAACCCGGAGCCCCTCGATTTTTAATTAGTGAAGCGGTCAGGGGAGAAGGAGCACACTTAATTGATTCTCATGGTCGGCGATTTGTCTTTGATTATGATGAACGGGGAGAATTAGCTCCTAGAGATATTGTCAGTCGGGCGATTTTTAACCATTTGCAACAGTTACGTCAACAACCGGGGAGTGATGGGGAAAAAGTTTGGTTAGATTTACGGCCCATTCCCCCGGAGAAAGTTCGGTATCGATTTCCCAATATTATTCAAGTTTGTCAACAATGGGGAATTGATATCTTAAAAGAACCTATTCCTGTCACCCCAGCGGCTCACTATTGGATGGGAGGCATTGTCACGAATACCCAAGGGTTAACTTCTATCCCAGGACTTTATGCAGTCGGTGAAACCGCCAGCACTGGGGTACATGGGGCTAATCGTTTAGCGAGTAATTCTTTGCTAGAATGTATTGTGTTTGGGTCTCAATTAGCATCGGTGGAAGATCTTAATCTTCCCCAAAGCGAACGGCATAGAGTTTCTTCCCCACAAAAAATCAAACCAGAAATTGTACCGGGTTTCAATTGGGAAGAACAATATGCTACAATTAAAACAATCAGAACCCACTTGCCCCATGTCCTTTGGCAAAGTGCAGGGATTTGTCGCCAGTCTGATCACTTAGAGGAGGGATTAACTCAGGTGAAAGCATGGTCTGAAGAATTTTGTGCTTTACCTATCAGCCAATTTTTATCACATCTAAATTCGGGTAACTTTACTCATTTACAAATGCCAGGCATTGATCACAATCGCTTAAAACTTTGGGGAGAAACTCGTAATCTACTGACAATTGGCGAGTTAATTTTGAAAGGTGGAGGGTTTCGCCTTGAAAGTCGTGGTGGTCATTATCGACAAGATTATCCTCAGTCAGATCAAAGTTGGCAAGTCCATACTTTAATTCAAAACAATCAAATCTGGAAATCACCGCCAATTCTTGCTTAAGTTCGTGATCCTGAACCTTCTCCTTCAGGCGCGTCTCCCGTAGGAGGGGGAACATACTGACAAATTAACTCTGAGGACTCCAGACGGGTACTCAGTTGATCTAAATTAACCTGGGTGAGCGACCCTGACTTAAGTATGAAAGCAAAAAGCAAGGCAATACTTAAGGGCAAATAGCTAACCCCGACTCGTGTTTTTAGTGTCAAGCTAGAATCCACAATCGTTTTACCCCCTAATTAAAGCTTTGATGTTTCAACCAGGGCAGCCAACCATAACAAAACTGCCTTCATGGTTCAAGTATATCAATTATATTCCGTATTTACACTGAGTCTTCTGGTAGATTTGTTGACAAACCGCCTAATTTCTCAACGGAGTTAAGTCTATCATGAATGTCGTGAGAGGACTCCCGCCACAGTCGTGATTACTTGGCGGAGAGATGAATCACGACAAATAAAAAACATGAGTGATACTAAATCCGGTTGTCATACCCATCTAAAGAGAACAGAGCCAATGATAGTTAGTTAAATTTCTAATTTCCTCCTTCATATTACTCAAAACATTACAACGTTTGACTAACAACTCCTCGATTTC
>JACCEC011850814.1_pt1 | contig 23136 bp, 18 predicted proteins | sample 7450121 | NCBI WGS metagenome assembly JACCEC01 (sample SAMN15323455, study PRJNA562643) | freshwater metagenome | isolation source: river surface water | place: USA:Blue River Watershed | collected 2017-08-18 | reverse complement strand
TAGATTTTGAATTCGATGAGCCGGTTGCAGTCAATCGAAAAGTTTGGTATAAAGTACGTCCAGGAGAAACCTTGAGTGAAATTGCTGAAAAATTCCAATCAACAACAGCAGAAATTGCCAAACTGAACAGAATAAAAACTAATACAAAATTAAAAACTGGTTATAGACTTCGGGTAAAATAATATCAATTTTTGGCGACAATCTTGTCGCCATTTTTCAAATATACCGTTAGATTATGAAATTAGATATACTCGTCATGGCAGCACATCCCGACGATGCAGAAATGTCCACAGGTGGTACTATTGCTGCTGCTGTTGCCAAAGGAAAAAAGGTAGGTATTTTAGATTTTACCCGTGGAGAATTAGGGACAAGAGGAACACCTTTGATTCGTGCTGAGGAAGCAGCCAATGCTTCCCGAATATTAGGTGTGCATGTACGAGAAAACCTAGAATTTAGAGATGGCTTTTTCAAAAATGATGAAGAACATCAACTAAAAATTATCAAATTTCTTCGTCAATACAAACCCGAAATTGTTCTCGCAAATGCCATCGAAGATAGACACCCAGACCATGGTAAAGGGGCAAGTTTGGCAGTAGATGCTTGTTTTTTATCAGGTTTACGCATGATTAAAACACAGGATAACGATGGACAAGAACAAGAAGCTTGGCGACCTAAAGCTCTATTTCACTACATTCAAGATAGGTTTATTAAGCCAGACTTAGTAATGGATATTTCGAACTTTTGGAATATAAAAGAAGCATCAATCAGGGCATTTAAAAGCCAATTTTATGACCCAAATAGCTCCGAACCCGAATCTTATCTAACTAGCCCAGAGTTTCTCGAGTTCTTAAAAGCACGTTCGCAAGAAATGGGACACATGATTGGTGCAAAATTTGGAGAAGGTTATACTAAAACCAAAATGATTGGAATCAAAGATTTTTTTGATCTTCTTTAGTCATTTATTGATAATACATAACATTTATAGCATAATTTAATAAACACAATGAAAAAAGCATTAGTATGCGGTGCAGGTGGCTTTATTGGAGGTCATTTGGTTAACCGCCTGAAAAAAGAAGGATATTGGGTAAGAGGAGTCGATATCAAACATAATGAATACGGAAATGGGAATGCTGATGAATTTATTATCGGAGATTTAACTGACCCCGTTATTTGTAAAAATGTAGTTGAAGGCGGATTTGACGAGGTATATCAATTAGCAGCAGATATGGGGGGAGCTGGATATATATTTACAGGAGAAAATGATGCTGCCGTAATGCACAACTCGGCACTATGTAATCTGAATATGCTTCACGCAGCTCATTTGGCAGGAGTTAAGAAAATATTTTACTCATCATCAGCTTGTATGTATCCTGAGTACAATCAGCTAGACCCTGAAAATCCCAAATGTTCTGAAGCATCGGCTTATCCAGCAGCACCGGATAGCGAATACGGATGGGAGAAACTTTTCAGTGAGCGATTGTTTTTGGCATACCAGCGAAATTTAGGCATTGAAGTAAAAATTGCCAGATTTCATAATATTTTCGGTCCACAAGGTACTTGGAAAGGTGGACGAGAAAAAGCCCCAGCAGCCATTTGTCGTAAAATTATTGAAGCGGAAAATGGAGGAACTATTGAAATTTGGGGAGATGGCAAACAAACACGCTCATTTTTGTATGTAGAGGAATGTTTGGAAGGTGTTCGAAGATTGATGGAGTCTGATTTTTCAGGGCCGGTTAATATAGGTTCTGAGGAAATGATTTCAATTAATGATTTTGCTAAATTAATTGCCGAAATTTCTGGCAAAAATATTTCAATAAATAATATACCAGGACCAGAAGGAGTTCGTGGTAGAAATTCTGATAACGCTCTCATTGCAGAAAAACTCGGTTGGGCACCTTCTCAATCTCTCAGAGATGGTATTACCAAAACTTACCAATGGATTGCTACACAAGTCGAGAAGGACAAACAATCGGTCAATCAGTAATTTCCAATAAAGTTTTGATGAAGCAATCGCTTGTATGTTGATTAACGAATGCCTTTGCCTTTTTAGGGTAATCGCATTCGTTTTCAATATAGTATTTCATTGCATCGGCAATTTCAGGCACTCGGTGTCCATCTACCGTAAGTCCTAATTCATAAGCACGAGTTTGGTCGCCAACAACTCCAAATTTAGTTGCAATGACAGGCTTATTATGACGTGCCGCCAAACCGATTACTCCACTTGAGGAATAAAAATTCACATACGCAATTGAAATTACATCACTTTGGCCGACATAAGCTTCCATTTCATCATCTTCTACAAATCTATTTTCCAAGATAATCTGAATACCTTGACAAATTTGTTGAGTTTCACTGATGGTTTTTGCCAAGCTATCCAAATATTCAGGTCGTACCCTCCCAACAATCATCAAACAGATTTTTTCGGTCAAATTAGATGATAAAGTTTGAGCGGCTTTCAAGAAATTAATTACATTTTTCTTTTCATCAATAGAGCCAAAAAGCAAAAAAATCTTACGATGCAAGCTTACCTCATGTTTTTCACGAACATCCAAGTTTTGTCTCATTGGATAATCATAGACAGGATCAGGAAGATAGGTAAATATATTTGTATGAAGAGCCTTGTTTAACCTTTCGACAGTCGAAGAATCATTAAAAATAAATATCTTTTTCAATTTTTTATTTTTACACATCCATGCAGTCGTTAATAATTTTCTATTCTTATTCAGAAAATATTTTATTTTAGCCTTAATAGACTGATTTTCAGGCATTACCCTTGTATAAGGATTAAACATTAGACCTTGTATTTCTACTGGTATTTTACTTGAACCGACAGTGTGCTGAAAAACATCAACCATCATTAATAATAGTCTGTCAGCTCCAAAAGCCATTGTATAATGCTCGATTAATTTCCAGATATTACTTGAAGCTTTGATAATACTCGGCTGAGAAGTATAAACACTAAATTCTTCATCAGTAAAAAAATGAATAGAAATATTTGAGGCAGAAGTTCTGATACTTGGAATCTCTTTTGCTTCAGGATTCAGTAAAAAAACAAATTCGTGTTGTGAGGGATTTTTTTCTAAAAATCTTAATATATTTTGAATATGTCCTAAATTATGACCTACCAATTTTACATATATATCACAAATAACTATTTTCATTCTAAAATTAAATTATATTCTAAATAACGGAGCGATAAACGTCCAAGGTTTTAGATGCTGTAATGTCAGGAGAAAAACATTTAAGCCTTTCCTTACCCTTTTGTATAAGCGTCTGACGAAGCGAAGAATCCTCAACAACACGGGTAATTTGCTGTAAAATATCCTCTTTTTCATCAGGGTTAAAATAAAGAGCTGCTTCTTGAGCCACCTCAGGAAAACAAGAACGGTTGCTCAACACCACAGGACAATTACAAGCAAATGCTTCCAAAATTGGAATACCAAAACCTTCATATAAAGATGGATACACAAAAGCTAAAGCATTACTATACAACTGAAACAAATCATCATCACCTAAAATAGTATGATGTTTTACCTGATTGGAGATATTATTTTTAGCGAACAGAAGTTTTTCGTCCTCATTAAACCCACCATTCCCAGCACATATCAGAGTCAAATTAGGATTTTTGGTCAAAAGTGAGGCGATTGACTCAACAAAAAAACCAAAATTTTTATAATTTCCTCTATTTCCAACATAAAGTAGATATTCAAAAGGATATGTTTCAGAAGCCACTTCAATGGTTGGTATAAAACTCGAAAAATGAGTTGAATGATAAATTACCTCGATTTTTTCGGGCTTGATACCAAAAATATCTACAATATCATTTTTAGTATTTTCCGAAACCGCAATAATTTTATTCGACTTATGAAGAATATTTTTCTTATAATCCTTATCAAAACCATCTAAAGCCGCATATTTTTCAGGAAATTTTTCGGGAATTACATCATGATGCGTCAAGACAAAAGGTTTTTTTCCTAAAAAGGGCAAAAAATAGTCTTTGAAATAAGTAGGATGAAAAACGTCAAAATCTTGTTTATAAAGATAATAAGCACTAATTGCCCGATTGACATGCGAAAATACTTGATTGGTACGAGCAAATCCAAAATAAAAATCAAAGGGAGTTATTTTTCGAATATCACCTTTTTGGATATAATCATTATTAGAATATTTCAGAGCCAATTGAACGTCAACCTTTTGTGAATATTTAAGATTAAACATTAAATCGTAATAATATCTGGCTACACCTCCATATTTGGCACCCGAAAAGGCTTGATGATCGAAAAGTATTTTCATAAGAAGAAAAGTAGGATGTAACGGATTCGAACCGATGACCTTCGCCCTGTCAAGGCGACACTCTAAACCAACTGAGCTAACATCCTTTATCTATTATTGAGAAAACCTTGTTTTAAATTGTTGAATAAACAACTAAGAAGGTATTAAGCTTGCTTAATTACTATCAAATAATATTTTCAGTAATTATTTACAAAAGTACAATAATAAATTATCGTTTACAATTCAATGATATACTTTTTTTGACGGAACTCTCAGTAATAAGACAAATCCAATGATGAAAAAAACCAATATTACCAATACAGAGCTACGCATATTGCCAGTCAGTTGCCCAATTAAACCAAAAGATAATGTACCTAAAGTTATCGCAATTTTCTCTACAATATCATAAAATCCGAAGTATGATGCGGTATCTTCAGTTTCGTCAGGTATTAGTTTAGCGAATGTCGAACGAGAGAGCGACTGAATACCTCCCATTACTAAACCCACCACAGAAGCAATGATATAGAATTCTTGAGCGGTTGTGGTGTAATAAGCCGCCAAAGGCATCAATGCCCAAATGAATATAAATACCAATAAGGCTTTGGTATTACCGAATTGACTCGAAAGCCAAGATGCCAAATATGAACCTGGAATTGCGATAAGCTGAATTAATAATAAAGTAGTAATTAAGCCTGCTTTTTCTATATGTAATTCTTTGTCAGCAAAAATAGTTGCAACATAAATGACAGTCATCACCCCCATATCATAGAAAAAGAATGACATAAGAAATTTAGTAATTAATTTATTTTTTTTCACTTCTCCCAGTACTTTTTTTAACTCTGCAAAGCCAGAAAGCCTCCCCGATTTCAATGTTTTTGGTTCATCTTTAGGCAAATAATAAAATGGGATTTGTGCAAATAATGCCCACCAAATGCCTACTGTTAAGAATGATATTCGAGCGGTAAATCCTGAATCAGAATCTGCTTTCGTAAGTCCAAAAAATTCAGGCTTCATTATTAGTAATAAGTTGATAATCAACAATATCACACTTCCAATATAACCCATCGTAAAACCTTTGGCACTTAAATTATCAAATCTATCTTCTGTTGCAATTACTGGCAAAAAAGAGTTATAGAAAACAATACTCCCGCCCCAACCTATAATTGAAAGGGCAAAAGCAATAATAGTAGAATTGATAGTATCTTTGGTGAAAAAATAAAAATAAGCACAACTACCAGCACCTAAATAGCAAAATATCTTCATAAATAACTTTCTGCGTCCGCTCGAATCCGCTAATGGTGTTAAGATAGGATTCAGGATAACAAGAATGAGCGTTGCGAAAGAAATAGAATAAGAATAAAGAACCGAATTTTGAATTTCAAATCCGAAAAAATTAACAGAATCAGAAATGATATTGCCAGAGGAATCTTTTTCTGTAGTCGTGGCTAAAAAATACATCGGAAATACAACTGTAGTAATAACTAGATTGTGAACAGAATTTGCCCAATCATACATTGTCCAGGCGTTTAATACTTTTTTTTGATTTTTTTCAAACATAGTAGTCATAGATTAATTGCGTATTTTAAGCCGAATTTCTTGTATTTACTTCATCATATTCTTTTTCATAATTTGGATGAAAAGTACCCATGAGTTTATCCCAAAAAGTAAAATATAATCCATAATTTCCTTTATAATAATGATGGTGTTGGTTATGCAACACAGCATTGTTAAACCATTGCCAAAACCAATGTCGATAAGCTTTTTTGGGCATCCACTCCCAACCAAAATGACCATAAACATTATACATCGTCATAAAAGTTAAAAATGCCAAAATAGTATATTTGTGTAAAGGTAATATTAATGGTAAAATAATAAAAATCCCTGCTTCAATCACGGCTTCAGATGGATGAAAGGAGAAAGATGTCCAGGGGCTTGGGTTAGTTGATAAATGATGAATTTTATGAAAATATTTGAATAAGCTCGGATGGTGCATGAGTCGATGAAACCAATAAAAATAGGTGTCATGAATCAATAATGCCAATAAAAAAGAAAGAAATAGGTATATGATTCCATAATCAGCAACATTTTGATAAACTCTGGTATATCGAATCATTATTGGGTTGAAAATAGATGCTCCCACTATTCCAAAAATTAAAAAAGTGAGCAATGAGTACATTATTTCTCGTTTATAATCCTTCACCGAAGGCATTTTCAACTGTATTTTGGTAGTGCTAAAGTATTTTCTAAACCATTTATAATAAATCATAAAGACAATACCTCCGAAAAAAAAGTACCTAATAGCACTGAACAAGGTTGTACCATAAAAAATTTTCAAGGCAATATCCAGAGCATTATTCATGATTTTTTAATTTATCGGTTGAATTTCTATTTTTTTTGCACTCAAAGATTTATTCAATAATTTCACGAAGGTAAGAGCATGTTTTCCGTCCCCATGGATACAAACTGTATCTGCCACAATATCTATTTCTTGTCCCTCAACGGACTTTACTTTTTGTTGCTCAATCATCATTAAAACCTGACCAATCGCCTCGTCTTCATTTTCAATCAGGGCATTTGGTGAGTTTCGAGGGGTTAGAGTCCCATCGTTTTGATATGTTCTATCTGCAAAAACTTCGGAGGCTGTTTTTAAATTTATTTTTTTTGCTTCAGAAATTAAATAACTTCCCGATAAACCATATAAAATCAGCTCCGAATCAATCGATTGGACGGCAGAAGCGATAGCATGAGCATAGGATTGATTTTTCGCAGCCATATTATACATTGCACCGTGAGGCTTTACATGATGGAGTTTTTGGTTCGAAATCTCGACAAAACTTTTCAATGCTCCAATTTGGTAAATACAAATATCAAATATATCTTGTTCTGACAAATTCATATTTCGCCGACCAAAACCTTGTAAATCCTGAAATCCAGGATGAGCACCAATAGCTAAATTATACTTTGTAGCTAATTCCACTGTTTTTCGCATTACTGATGCATCACCTGCATGGAATCCGCAAGCAATATTGACGGAAGAAATCCATGGCATTAAAGACTCATCATCACCAAGAGTCCAAGTACCAAACGACTCACCCATATCACAATTAAGGTCAATTTTCATCTATTTTATAAAAATAATCTATACTTCGACTGATTTTATTCCATTCTTTTCTAAATTCTAAACTAATTTGCTCGGCAAGTTCAAGCGATACAGCCTCAAACCGAACCATCGTATGTGGAGATGCTTGGGCCAGCTTGGGTAAATCTGTCTCAATTATATTGCCCATCACAGGGTAACCTCCCGTAGTCTGATGACCAGCCATTAAAATCAATAATTGCCCGGAAGGCAGTAGCTGAATTGTCCCAAAATCAACAGCTCTTGACACTAATTCAAGCGGGTATTCCAAAACAATTGGATCAGCATACAATCGAGTTGCCATTCTATTAGAATTAATATCGATTTTAAATTCATTATCAAACATTAATTTTTTAGAAAAATCATTCAGTTTATCAAACTCTTTACCCAAAATTATCCTCAATGTTATTGATTTTGCTTGAGTAAAGTAAAATTTCAACAAATGATTATGAGTAGAAAAATTAGGAAAAGATATTTTTCCAACGAATGGATTTTCAAATCCTCCTTTAATGGCTAAATAACTACAATTTCCGCTTATTTTATTGCCAAATTTTAAAATACTACCGATTCCGACCCGATAAGCTTTCCACAACGCTATTGGTTTACCATCTAAATCAGGAGAAAAATCTGCACCTCCAAGCATGATAAAGGCATTTTTTTCAAACAAAATAGTATCTGCTGGATAAAACATTTCAAAAACCTGCTCAGATTGATTATTTTTAAGCAACAAATTTAGCAAATTGAAAGAAAATTTATCCATTACCCCATCAGGATTAATCCCCAAATGTCTTTCAGAGACAGTTCCATTGCCTCTAAATGAAGAATAAATACCTTTTTTTAATATTTTGAACGACATTTTCAACCTGAATAAACAATCCTCAAAAAAATACCACAAGCTACCATGAAAATTCAAGGTTTTGCTTAGATTTGTATTTTACATTAAATTTAAGAAATAGATATAATTTTTTGAAATTAATCTATCATTTTTTAAATATTTTCCAAAAAAAGCCGATATTACCAAATGAGACATTTAATTATTTTAGTTTTGATGTTTGTTCAATCAAATGTTTTTTCCCAAACTATCCAACTCTTTAATGGAAAGGATTTGAACAATTGGTACAGCGATGTACCTGCCAAAGATAAAGACAGCACTATTAAAGCCTCGTTCATCATTAGAAACGGACTATTAGTAAGTATGGGGCGACCTGAAGGACACTTAATTACTAAAGATATTTATGAAAATTATCGTTTGACAGTTCAATATCGATTTGCAGGTAAGCCTGGAAATTGTGGCGTTTTGGTTCATGCTTCCAAACATCGTGCTTTATATGGGATGTTCCCAAAATCGATAGAAGTCCAAATGATGCACGAAAATGCTGGCGATTTTTGGTGTATAGTGGAAGATATTAAGGTTAATAATATGGAAACTCGCAGAGGACCAAAAGAGAATTGGGGTGTTACGGAAGGCAAAGAAAGACGAATCATTAACTTGACAGATAACTCGGAGAAACCTTTAGGCGAGTGGAACGAAATGGTCATTGAATGTAAAAATGACACAATTAAGGTTTGGGTAAATGGTGATTTGGTCAATGAAGGATTTGGCTCAACAGCCCAAAAAGGTAAAATTGCCTTACAAGCAGAAGGAGCAGAAGTGGAATTTAGAAAAGTAGAACTTCAACAATTGTAAAATCAGGAAGTTATTGGAACAAATTTCACTTTATCTCCTGCTTGAATTAAGGTTTTTGGAGTGGAAAAAGGCATAAAAAGTTCTAATTTTGTTCTTCCGATTAATTGCCATCCTCCAGGACTTACAGCTGGATAAATACCCGTTTGCATTCCAGCAATGCCGACACTGCCAGCAGGAACTGCTCTTCGGGGAGTAGTTTTTCGGGGAGTAGCAATTTGTGCATCTAAACCGCCCATATAAGCAAATCCAGGTAAAAAACCCATCATAAAAACACGGTAAATCGGAGAAGTATGAATTTCGACTACTTCTCCGACACTCAAACCGTGGTATTCTGCCACAAAAGGCAAATCCTCTCCATCATAAATTACAGGTATTTGAATGGTTTTGCCTATCGAAAATGCCGAATTTTCTATATTATCAAAAGCTTGTCTAAGATAATCAGATACCATCTGATAAGCAGAAGTAAAATGAGGATAAGCCATTTTTACCAAAATCAAATCATAGAATAGTGTCAGCGATGAATAAGCAGGCACCCATTCGATTAGTCCTATGAATGGGTGCTTCATGCAATATTGAGCCAATGCCAATACTATATCATTGGTATTTTCATCGATTATGTTTCCAAAATCAATACAAATCGCTTTTTCGTTTAAAGGATATATTTCAAAATTATTTTGCATATAATTTATTAAACGCCTCTTCATATTTATCGCCCGATTTCCATTTTGGAGCGGAATCTCTATCCGCAATCAAACGTGCGACATACGTGTATGCTTGACAAAATTTCAACAAATAATTCATATTGACCGACTCTGGGCTATCTGTTACTTTGTGATAAAATTTATTAATTTCATTATCAAAAGCCGTAAAACCTGGTGAATAATCTGGTGCTGGAATACCTTTTGCAGCCAAACTAACATTATCCGAACGGTCGAATAAATTTTGCTCGGGTGCAGGGTCTGAAATAGCTGTTAATCCAAATACTTTCGAACCTTCTACAATTTGTGTTTGAGCATCCGTTCTATCTAATCCAATGACAGTCACTTTAGTAGTGTCATTATACCCTGCTCCATCAGTATTAAGATTAAAAACACATTGATTGAGCGGAATTAAAGGATGTTCGGCATAAAACTTACTACCCAACATACCAACTTCCTCTCCAGTATAAGCAACAAAGAGCAAAGAACGTTTCGTTTTCAAGTTAGAAAATACTTTCGCAGCAGCCAACAATGCCGTTGTCCCCAACGCATTATCTCTTGCACCATTGAATATAGAATCATTCGCAACACTCGATTTCCCAACCCCCACATGATCAAAATGGGCACTTAAAACAAGATATTCATTCTTTAATTTGCTATCCGAACCTTCCAAGACTCCGACGACATTTGATGAGAAAATAGGTGTTTTTTTCACTTGCCCGACTTTCATACTCAAGGTTTGTAAAGTCTCTCTGCTAAATTTTTTAATATGTGAACCATTTACCCAAATATGCGGTATAGTAGAGCTGTTTGGAGTTTCTAAAGAGATTTTTTCACCACCCACATAACTTACGATTGCTGTCCATGGAAACTTGAGATTATATAACTGTACCAAAGCCAAAGCACCTCTTTCCGCCGCAAAGGAAGCCTTTTTGGTAGAACCAGAAATATTATCGGAAGGGTCATCACTATCCGGAATACCAAATTGAGCAATTACTATTTTTCCTTTAACATCAATATCTTTATAATCATCATGTTTGGAATCAACCCAACCATATCCGACAAATACCACAGGAACTCGGTTCAATTCTGTTTCTTGACCTTCTAAAACAATAAAATCTTTGGTGTAATTCAAAGTATCTGACTCAATCATCAATTTACCGATTTTAGAAGGAGTAGTTTTCACCAAAGATACTTGTTGTAAATAGTCAGTTTGATTAGCAGTTTTCAATCCAAATTCTCGAAATTTCTCTGCTATGTATCTCGCTGCCACACGGTTTGTGATATCTCCAGTTTTTCGTCCCAACATCTCATCAGATGCTAAAAACCTTAAATGCGATTCCAATTCGTTTTTTTGTAAACGAGTTTCGGGCAGATTTTTTAATTTTTGACCAAATGTAATAACTGACAGCAAAGTCAAGGATAGTAGTAAAATAAATCTCATTTTTTTATGGTTTTAGAGTAAGGTTAATGCTTTTTCGATATCTTTCGTTGGCAATTGGCAAGTTTTATCATAACATACATAAATCATTGTTTCACCTTCAGATGTTTGACGATTTTTGAGTAAAGGCAAATCCGAAGTACTTTTCGTCCCTGCAAAAATATGGCTAAATAAAAGATGCTTATCTAATGCTGCTCTTATTTGCTGGCAATTTTCGCCAATTATAGCGATTTCTGCTGTAGTTTTTACATGATTGGTCAATAAACAAGCCCAATTTGTCAGCCATTGAGGGTCTTCAAGAACTAAATGCTTTAATTTACCCAACATTTTATCCGATAATTCAATCCATTCTTTTTTATCAAGAAGCATTCCTAAATTCAATAGTGCAGTTGCTAAAATCGAGTTAGAAGCAGGCACTACATTATCGAAAATTTCTTTTTTTCTAGCAATTAATTGTTCACCTTGTACATCCGTAAAATAAAAAAACTCATCTTCGGAATCATAAAAATTTGCCACACAATACTCCATCAACATCGATGCCTCAAGAAGCCATTTTTCGTCAAAAGTGACTTGATATAAAGCTACAAAAGCCTCGATAACTGCTGCATAATCTTCCAGATAAGCAATAATATTTGCATTTCCATTTTTATAATTATGCCAAAGTCCTTTTGCATTCTCACCTTCTTCTGTCTGTACCGAAATGGAGAATTTTTGAAGGATAAAATTAGCATTTTTTAGGGCAACTGATAAAAATTTTTCGTTGCCAATAAACCGATAAGCATCTATCAAACCTTTGAGCATCAGTGCATTCCAAGAGCAAAGAATTTTATCGTCTAATCCAGGTTTCACTCGTTCATGACGATAATTAAATAGTTTTTGACGAATATCTTCAGGAATCGGGAAACCGCCATCCCAAAAAACTCTCTTATCAAGATGCACAACATTATTTCCATGCTCCCAATTACCATGTTCACTAAACCCAAAAATATCTAAAAATTCCTCCGCATCTTCTCCTAAAATTTCATTAATTTCATTAATTTTCCAAACATAAAATTTCCCTTCTTCGCCTTCACTATCAGCATCTTGTGCCGAGAAAAATCCTCCTTCTTCACTCATCATTTCTCTTTCCAGCCATTCGATTGTTTCTTCCACTTTTACTTGGTATAGCTTCTCTTTAGTTAAGGCAAAAGCCTCCGAATACAAGGATAATAATTGACCATTATCGTACAACATCTTCTCAAAATGAGGCACCATCCACTCTTCATCAGTCGAGTAACGAGTCCACCCCCCTCCTATCGTATCATAAATTCCACCTAAGGCAATTCTATCTAAAGTTAAATAAAGTTGCTTCAAAGCAGCCTCATTTTTGGTAATCGCCACATATCGCAATAAAAATCTCCAAATAGAAGGCATCGGAAACTTCGGGCTTCTGTTCATTCCTCCTTTTTCACTATCAAAATCAAGAGATAATTTTGAATATATTTTCTCTAAATCTTCTAAAGAATAATTTTGCTGATTAGAGCCAAATGACAATCGATATTTTTCAGATTCCTTCAAAGATAAATTTTGCGTAAATCCTTCCGCCGATTCTTGTAATTTAGCTCTATCTTTATGGAAAGCATGGTCGATACTTGCCACCAAGTTTGCCCATTTTTGAGGTGGGAAATAAGTTCCTCCATAAAAAGGTTTAGCATCAGGCATCAAAAAAACGTTTAGGGGCCAACCTCCACGCAACCCCATCGCATGAATAGCATCCATATAAATGGCATCAACATCGGGGCGTTCTTCCCTATCCACCTTTATACAAACCAAATATTGGTTCATAATTTCGGCGATTTGTGGATTTTCAAAAGATTCCCTCTCCATCACATGACACCAATGACAAGCAGAATATCCGATACTTACCAAAATAGGTTTATCCTCATTTTTAGCTTTTTGTAAAGCCTCATCTCCCCAAGGATACCATTCTACTGGATTATGGGCGTGTTGCAAAAGATAAGGACTCGTTTCGTTGATGAGTTGATTGGGCATAGTATTATTTAGAAATTATAATTTTTTTGATTTGATTGGCTATTGAACAAAAATAAACTCCATTTTCGATATTTTGTAGAGAAATTCGATGTTGATTTTCACCAAAATTGACTTTTTTATGCACTTCAAAAATTATTTTTCCCGTCGAATCAAAAAGTTTTATCTCGATATTTTCAGGCTTGATTGCTCGAAAATTGACTTCCAATACTTCGCTTGCTGGATTAGGATAGATATTTATATTGTTTGAGTATTGTTCATTTTCAAGTAAATTCATATCAAATTTACACAAAAACACCTCATATCCCGTCAATTTTATGATTTGTCTATAATTTTTATAAGCAATTTCAACCACTGTTTCTTCTTTTTCATCTTTTGCATAAGGATTATGAGCAGCTACCAATATCTGATTATTTTTTACAACAGCCCTCCAGATTGGTTTTCGGGCATCGATTAATTCAGGAGCTTTATTCGGATTTACATATTCGATTTTTCCCTGAAACATATCTTTAAATAATGAAATTCGGTATAAACCTTTTATAAAATACTCATACAAAGCAAAATTATCATCATTTTGAAAAGTTGTTGGGTCGTCCCAAAGCCAAATACCTTTCGCACCAGACATCAGCGGAAAAATTGCAGTAGATTCTGCCATAAATGGTTGAATCCATTTTTTTGCAAAAGCAGGATTATAACTATGCCTCAACCAAACAAACGGAATCACATCTTTTGAAGACCAAGCCATATTTGACTCCACCTGAAATAATAAATAAGCTAAATAATCGGGAGCAAGTGGATGCGGATAAGCATAGTAATAATAGGCAGAAGGAAACAAAGTTGTTTGAGATTGATATACACTCCCTCCTATCGAATTGGTATTAAAATCGTAATTAATATAATTTAATAGATTAACATCTTTCGTCCATTTTTCCCATGAATTGCCTACAATATTAATGTAAGTATTCAGGATTGGCACATCTGCATAACCGCCAATTTTGGTTGATGGTAAAAGAAATGCCTTTGATTCATTGAAAACCTCAGTGTATAAATTCTGTAAATCTTGTTTATATTGCCGAATAAATGTCGCATTATCAAGCAATTTATAAGAATCTGGGGTAGATGGATGCTTTTTAAGGACCAAAATAGAATCATTCGATTTGAGTTGGGCTTCAATATCTGGCACAAATATATCCGCTTCAATTTTACGGCTATCAAAAAAATTAGCAAACTCAGCTAATTCCCGCCTCCAATTCGACCGATATAAATTCAAATCATTCGACCAAGGAGATTTGATAGTCTCCCAAGGTTGTTGTGCTTTTGGGTAAGCTGGTCCGTACCAAATAACGGCTCTTTGATTGGTAGTCAATGATTTATCAAAAGCTTGTGAACCAGCCAAATGGGAAAAACCATGTTTGAGAGGATTTTGAATGTTATTATCTAAAAAAGGACCATTGTAAACAAGCACAAATGGGAGCGAAAACTCCGGAAATTTCTGCCAATCAATCAGGCGATTTTGAGTCGAAGGAATTAAGGTAAAATTATCATTATTTTGACAATCAGCCTGTCCAAAAGCCTGAAAAGAGAATAAGCTCCAAGAAAGAAGCAGAAGCCTATTTTTCATAAACGAGCAGTTTATTATATTGTTCGAAAACATATCTGATTGAGCTATATGAATTGAGCAACGCCCTTTGCAAATCTTTTGCATCCATCCAACGCAAATCTTCTATTCCTTCCTCTTTCTGAGGCTTCATTTTCGAATCATCCAAGCACGACATCGTGTACCATTTTGTTGACTTCAAAATTTTATTATTTCCCATTGTGTAAGTATGCCAAGTTGTACAAACTTTGTCTCCTAGTTTGACCTTAACATTGCATTCTTCTTCCACCTCTCTTAGAGCTGTCTCCTTAGATTTTTCCCCATCATCCTTTTTACCTTTCGGCAAATCCCATTTATCTAGGCGATAAATCAATAATACCTTTCCCAATTTATCAAACACCAAACCACCCGCTGCTTTCACGACTTTATACAAAGACTTTACTTTTCTCTCGGCATTTTTCAAATCATCCACGACAAAGACCACTGATAGATATTCTGTATTTTGTTGCTGGATCAGCTTAAAAAATTTGTCAAGAATCACATTAGAAGCATTCAGTACCACCACATGACCATGAAATTTCGCAAGGTTTAAAGGCTCTAATCTGGCATCAACCAATAAATCGAAATCTTTTTCTTGAAAGTGCTGTATATGCTTAGACTCTATTAGCCTAATTAGTTTATCGTCAATGAAAATATCCATGAAAACAAGAAAATATGTTTAATATGGAAGCAAAGTTCGTAATTTTCCTATTCAAAATAAAATATAAAAAAATTATAATACCATTTTTGCATAAAATCTTCATAAAATCTTTTAATTTGCAAATTAATAACCAAGCAAACCCTTCAATTGGGTTTAAACACTTTAAATGGAAATTATTTTAATTCTTTTTTTAGTTATTCTGAACGGGATTTTCTCGATGTCTGAGATAGCCCTTATATCTTCTCGAAAAACCAAACTAGAAATAGCCAGCAAAAATGGAGATCAACGAGCAACTGCTGCCTTAGAGTTGGCAAATTCTCCGAATAAATTCCTTTCTACCGTTCAAATTGGAATTACTTTAATAAGTATTTTGACTGGTATTTTTTCGGGGGATACAATTACGAGTGATATACAAAAATTTTTGGTTTCTTCAGGTTTAGACCCACAAATTTCTGATGAAATCTCTGTCGGAGTCGTAGTATTGATTATTGGATTTGTTCAATTAGTTTTAGGAGAATTAGTACCCAAACGGATAGGGATGTCGAATCCGGAGGGTATTTCCAAAGTCATGGTAAAACCAATGAATCTTCTCTCCAAAATCACTTCTCCTTTCATTTGGCTTCTTACGAAATTCACAGATATTATCATTAAAATTTTAGGCATTGAAGTCAGTGATTCCTCTGTCACAGAAGAAGAGATTAAATCGATGATTCAAGAAGGAACAACAGGCGGAGCTATTGATGAAATCGAACAAGAAATTGTGCAAAATGTATTTCATTTGGGCGATCGCAAAATTACATCCCTCATGACTAATCGAGCAGATGTAACTTTTTTGGAAATCGATGATTCTGTCAAGGAAAATAAAGAAAAAATTATTGAGTCTAAACATTCTGTTTATCCTATTTGTAAAGATGGAATCGATAACATTATCGGGCTATTATATATCAAGGATTTATTGGGTAAAGATTTGAATACTGAACTCAAAAATTTAGAAAAATTAGGAAAAGAACCTCTGTTCATTCCTGAAAGTAATAAAGCCTATCATGCTTTAGAGAAATTCCGAGAAGAAAGAATCCACATGGGAATTATTTTGGATGAATACGGCAGCGTCATTGGGATTATTACTCTAAACGATATTTTAGATGCCTTAGTGGGGGATATTTCGGTTGATGATGAATTTGAATATGACATTCACGAGCGGGAAGATGGTAGTTTTTTGGTAGATGCCTCATTACCTTTTGACGATTTTTTAAGTCATTTTGAAATTAGCATCAATAATCGTAAAGATTACAATGACTTCGATACTTTGGGTGGATTTGCCTTGAATATTTTGAAGGAAATACCAGATACGGGCGATACATTCGAGTGGGAAGATTACAAGTTTGAAATTGTAGATATGGATAAAAATAGAATTGATAAGATTCTTATTCAAAAGAAAAATAACGATAATTAAAAATACAACAAAAATAACAAATGACCACTTCTCAAAAAATTGCGTCTATATTATTAGAAACAAATGCTGTTAAATTAAGTCCCGATAAACCTTTCAAATGGAGTTCAGGATGGAATTCTCCTATTTATTGTGATAATAGAGTGACGCTTTCCTTCCCTGAAAACCGAAAATTCATCAAAGAAGCCTTAGCAAATGCAGTAAAATCTAATTTTCCTGATGCTGAATTGATAGCTGGTGTAGCTACTGCTGGCATTGCCCAAGGTGCTTTAGTGGCTGATGAGTTAGCTTTACCTTTTGCATACGTCCGCCCTAAACCCAAAGAACATGGTATGGGTAATCAGATTGAAGGAAGGATTGATAGCGGAAAAAAAGTTGTGGTTGTTGAGGATTTGATTTCAACTGGAGGCAGTTCACTCAAAGCGGTGGATGCGATTCGTCAAGCTGGTGCAGAGGTAATTGGGATGGTTGCGATATTTACCTATGGGTTTAAAGCCGCTGATGATAATTTCGAAAAAAATGAGGTACAATTAGTCACATTAAGTAATTACGAGGATTTGGTAGAATTGGCTATTGCTCAAAAATATATTTCTGAAAATAACCTTAGCTCTTTACAGGAATGGAGGAAAAATCCTGAAACTTGGAGTATTTAAGAATAAAAGCAGTCCTTTCAACGGGACTGCTTTTTGTTTAGTTACATCCGCCAATTTCAGCCTTAAAGACAGCACCAGCATCCGCCTGAAATCCTGCTGTTAATAATACCGAATTACCAGCTTTATATACTACATTGGCCGTCGAGCTAAGTTTATTTTGAGCGGTAATGCTATTAGTTACTTGAATTAAATTACCTTTTGAAGAATAATTATCGTTGGGAGCTGTCAAATTTACTGTACTTCCCAAACTCGTCAAAGTATTATTAGAGTTAGTCCCATGTAGCGTTTGATTGGTAGAAACGACCCTAATTTTATAAGCCCCCCCCAATTTCAAAGAAATGTTCGTAGGAATTTGGCATGTAACTACCCCACTCGAGAAAGAACTGCCAATTACGATTGGGTTATCGAAAGTACCAGAATTGTCCGAAAGTTGCACATCAAAACGATTCGTTGGAGCAAAAACTCCCGAAGATGTAAAATTTACATTGAAATTAGTTCCTGGGCATAGTGAGCTGATTGAAAATGTTGGTGCAGAAATAAATGCAGTACTAGAAACTATCGTAAATCTTGTTTGGACAGGTCCATAATTTATTTTTCCCGAAGCATTTTCAAATTCATAACCAGTTACTGTCAAAGTATAATTACCTGGAGATAAGGTTCTTCCATAAATATTTTTGCCTAAATTATTGAATAAAGCAAAATAAGGAACATTTTCTACCACTTCATGTAAATACGGCAAACCCTCCAATTTCATTCTAAAACTTTTCAATGATACCGTAGAACATATCGGACTAACTAAAATTGAGGTAGATTCGGGTACTTCTGCAATGAACATATTATTTTTCAAAGGAAACTTATAGATAAAAGGGTCTCCCGCCTGCACATAATCATATTCAATTATACGAGAACACGAGTCGTTAAGCATCACCACCACACCTATTGTACGAGTAGTAGTACAGCCATTTTGTGTTCCAACTACTTGATAATTACCACTATTCACAATTTTAGCATTCATAATCAATACTTTATCAGTCGATGCAGCGAATGAATTCGGTCCCGTCCAAGCGTAGGTACTTGCTCCAGAAGCAACAAGCTGAATGGTTTCGCCTTCATAGAGAGAATCTTGAGCATTGACCATTAAATTAACTTCCTTGATACCGATAGTTGCTGGGGCGGAAAATCCTTCATAACAATAACCATTTTTTACAACTGCCCTAAATTTTGTTTCTTTTGAGAGATTATTATAATTTAAAGTTGCTGTCGTCTGATTAATTGACGTACTTGTTTGGAAATTATCTTCAGAAGACTCCCATCTCAAAATAGTTCCAACATGACCAGACAAGATCAAACTTCCAGTATTACTATCTTTACATACCAAGGCATCACCCGAAACAGAACCCGCCACTGTTGCACAAGGACTAACAATAGTCAGTGTAGCAGGGATTCTCAAGCTTTTAGTGCAAACCAAGCTAGGGTCGGCACAAGACGCTTCTGCATAATATGTATAAATCCCTACTGCTGAAACACTAGGTAAAAACTCATTACCTGTCGCAAGTAGATTTCCATTTATTGCTGCATCATACCATTTGATTGTACTTAAAGTTGTATTTCCATCGGTATATACAATAATAGTAAATGATTCTAAACAAAGTGGGTCTAAATATGCTGCATCTCTAGCTTCTAATGTCCAAGTTCCATTAGGATTTTCTCCATTTAATCGACTGAGCGGTTGGAATGGTGAAAATTCTCCTGTAGCAGGCACAGTACCTAATAATGTTTTACCATCTTCAAAAGTTGTCGTAATTGACCCTGGAGATGTTCCCCCATCATTAAAAGTTCCCGATGCCAATAATTCTACGGCGGTGTTATTTGGAGAAATTATTTTAAAAGAAACTTCACTATTATACGGATTTCCAGTACCAGGAGAAGCACAAGTCGTATAATCGCCCCCATCATTTTTTTTCCATTTTACAATGACTTTTACCTTTCTAATTTTATTGCCTGCCCCATTAATCGAAATAGTAGGATCAGGAGCGGTTTGATACCCTCCATCAATACCAATAGTAGGACCATTATAGCTACCAGAATATTGTACCGCACAATACGAGCTTGCTTGTAATCCATTGCCGGCTGTCAATTGAGTGCCAGATGTAAGCAATCGACTAACTGTGGTGGGCGGTGTGACTCCAAAATTCGTCGTCACTTGTAATGCCGAAGAAGGCAAAGTACAGCCATTAGAAGTAATTGATACAAAATAACTTCCAGATTCTTTTACAATTAAGTCTGCTGCCGTTGCTCCCGCTATTTGTACAGCGTTTTTATACCATTGATAAGAAAAAGACGAACCCTGATTAGCCTTCAGTACCGTAGAGTCGCCTTCACAAAATGTAAGAGGACGGGTATAGCTAATATTTACTGATGGACATTGAACATTTCCAATAATACTTATCCGATGTTGTTGATTGTAAGAAGCTCTTTGAGCATTTCCAGAATTTGACAAAATATTAAATCCTAAATTGACAAATTCCATTCCTTCTCCAAGTGCATTGTCATAGACTCTGAGCGTGACATTTTTAGATAAATTGTTGGCATCCAATGTTAATGGTGAAGGAATCGTTAAATCATAATCTATCCCTTCAATGGCAGTACCTATATTGGTTAGCTCAAGTGTAATAGGCTGCGAAGGAGCTTGATCAACCACTAGTTGTATCGTGTAATCTTTATAAGCAAACCCATTATTAGTATTTGGAGTGGTAGATTCTACCTGACGGACGATTGTCCCTCCAACTTTGAATCTGATTGTTGGGGCAGTTGGAGCATCTGTTATCTTAAAAGCTCCAATTTTAGTTTTCCAGTTAAAACTCGAAGTATTATCGTAATACTCATTGGTGTACCAAAGTGTTTCTTCATCAGATGGGTCGATAGCTAAAGAAGTATAATCCCCCCATCGATTACTCGTTCCTGTTTGTGAACCTCCACCATTCACAAAGACTTGTTCGGCACTCAATACATTCAGAGGGTCACTTTTTTTTCGCTCCGCATAATTGATACTCGGAAAGCTCGAGCTACTTGATTTGCTATAAGCTAAGGCGATATTCCCCTTCTGGTCTAAATCAACACTTCCCATCCAACGGTTTTCGCCCGAAGTGCCACTTATCGTTCCTGGAGAATAAGTCGAATTTTGATTTACTTGCCAAGGATTAGTTGGAGAAGTTCTGACCAATTCATACCAACGCATGGCAGCCTGGTACGTATCAGATGATGTTGGATTTTGTCCACTTACATTCACGGCATGAGTCATCACCATCGACTCATACGAATCAAACCTTCTATAAATAGCCCTACTCATCATCCTATCTGCAATAGCATCCAAACCGTCAGCCGAGTTGAGTTGCTCTACTGCTGACCTTGATGAAGGCGAGCGACCATCGAATGCACCAACCGGCAGATTACTTCTGTTGCTTAGTGTCGAAATACTTGGATTCACAAAATCTATATTCATACTACGAATCCAAAGTTCATCAGTTCCCCCAAACTCATCAGCATTGAAAGATACAAACATCGGCGGAGAGTCAATCTCTGGAGTTTTAAAACCTTCCATACTTACGGGTAAATAACCACCTTCATTCGACTCCTGAAAGCGAATCAAAGTGGCAGTGGGTTCGCCATTTACCATTTTAGCCCTATCAACTGCATAAAATCCTTGTCCCAAATACGCCGTTCCTGCCAAGTTAAATTCATGAGTCGTTACAACATAACTATTATTCCAAATACCTACATGGGGATAATCAGGAAAGACACCAACCGTAGGAAACTCATACACATAATAAGCACCTGTGGGGTCTGAAGTTTGCGAAATACAGAAAATAATAGACTCATTTCCAGAAGGTAAATTAAACTGCAACAACAACCACCTATCTGCTAACTGGTCGTAAAGTACAATTGGATCTCCATCATCATTTGATGTAGAAGCTATCGAGCTAAATTTTAAAGGACCTGACAATAAATTTCCAGATTTATCAAAAACTTTATGAGCCGAATTCACCATCTGAACAATATGATTGGGTCCGACACATAAATTAGGGTCAGGTGGAGCAAATGTCGAACCATATAATGTACGGTTATCCGCTGCTGTACATCCGTCAAAAGAACGAATCAATGATTTTGGTTGAATATTTATCAATGTTTGAGAAGTTTGAATAGATTTATCCAGACTTTTGGCATTTGCATTTTGAATAGCAAATCTTACCCGTTTATTTGCCTTATCATTTCCATTAATTTGACGTGACTTTTCAGGTTTAGGGACACCCAAAGACTGCCTAACAGAACTTAATTTTGGAGTAACCCTAATTAATTTTCCTAAAACAATTGATTTTGGGTATTGTTGCCCAATAATATCAAACACATGAACTAATAAAATGATGATAAGTAAAACTTTTCTCATTGAATTTTTAGGATTTGGATTATATGATTGATTAACAGCAAAATTTATTCCAATCTACTTATTATTTCGTTTAAAAAAAAATTCAAGCCTAATAAAAAAGAACCATCCCCTTAAAAAACTGGAAAATGGTTCTAAACCTAATCAAAACAAACATTTTTTTCTTTTTTTATCTAAAATCTATATTCTAGGATGCCCTTAGCAATTGCCCCATCAGATTACTTGCTAATTTTTTATTCAACATTTCTACCGTCAATTTATAATAATCTATTGCCCCATTGGCATTCGTGGAATAAGAAAATACATCCGATGAATTAGCTTGAGCCTCAGAAATTGTAATATTTTCCCGAATAAAAGTATCCATGAAACTCTCTCCCATTTGCTCCTTGGTCACCTCCACCAAATCATTACTTAGTCTTTTTCTAACATTAGGATTATATCTTGTGGCAAAAATTCCCCCTAATTCCAAATTAGGATTAATCATTTCCAACTGATCTGCAAAATTCAAAAAACTTCTCAACCCTTCATAACTGAGGTATTCTGCTTGTAGCGGCACAAAATACAAATCCGAAGCAACCAAAGCAATTCTCGACGAAGTAGATAAACTTGGAGGGCAATCGATGATAATAAAATCGTATCTGTCTTTAATTTTATTAAGAGCAAATTTTAGATTAAAAGGAAATAAAGGACTTGCCTTAATCTTATCTTCACCCGCCAAAAAACCCATTGAAGCTGGTAATAAATCCCCAATTTCTGTTTCGACCACAACCTCATCGAAACTCTTTTCATTCAGAATAAAACTACCACTATCTCTGTTGAAAAATTCAAGATTATGGTAGCCAAAACATCGAGTCAAGCTCGCTTGTGCATCCAAGTCTATGAATAAAATTTTGCTCTTTGCAAATCGATACAAAGCAGCTCCGACATTCTGCGTAGATGTTGTTTTTCCAACACCACCTTTGTTGTTTACAAAACTGAATATTTTCATTTTATAGGCCATTTAGTAGGTCAAATATGAAACAAAAAACCTTAT
>JACCEC013256240.1_pt1 | contig 23146 bp, 20 predicted proteins | sample 7450121 | NCBI WGS metagenome assembly JACCEC01 (sample SAMN15323455, study PRJNA562643) | freshwater metagenome | isolation source: river surface water | place: USA:Blue River Watershed | collected 2017-08-18 | reverse complement strand
TATAAAAACTTATTATATATATTACTTTATTAACTATGATACTACTATAAAAGATACATACATTACTAATTATAAAACTTACAAATTTATTAATTTAATAACTATTATAAAGATGATTAACCTCTGATACTTTTACTTATATATTATTTATTTACTTATAGTATATATTAACTTTTTTATAACTAATAATTATTACAATTTTTATGTTTTTTAATAATATATAAATTATTTATTTATAATATATAATGAATTCTGATGTAACTTGTACTAAATGTAATAATACTTTCCAATCATCTACACACTTAAAACGTCATATGTCTCGTAAAAATCCATGTGATTTAGTAAAGACTTTAAAGAATGAAAATACAACAGATTTAGATAAATATACTAAAATTATTACATCTATAAAAAATAAAATAGCTTATTTAAATAAACAAACAAAATCAACTCCTGATGGTATTATATGTGGTTTTTGTAATAAACATTTTATATCAAATACAACTTATACAAAACATAATAATAATTATTGTAAAGTCAAAAAAGAACTTGAACAAGAATATGATTTATTAAATGATAAAAAAGAAACTATTAAGAAATTAAAAAAAGAACTATCTAATCAATTTACTAGAAAAAATAACTCTTCTAATGTAACTAATAACATTAATAATACAACTATTAATGGTAATATTAATAATACATATGTTATGATAAATTATAATAAATTAGGTGAAGAAGATATATCACATATTACTGATTCTAATTTTCTTGACTATCATAAAACACATTATAATGGTGTTAAAAAATTAATTAATCGTATTTATTTATGTGATGAAAAACCAGAAAATCATATATTAAAATTAAAATCTGCTAAATCAAAATCAATTTTTGTAAAAGAAGATAATACATGGACTGAAAAAGATAGAAAGGAAATAATTAGCGATATAGTTGTTGAAAAAATATTATTATTAAAACAAAAAGCACGAGAATTTAGTAAACAAATAGGATATAAATATAATAGTGATGATGAAGAAGATGATATAAGCGATGATATAGAAAATAATAATTTAACTGAAGAAGAAATTAAATACATACAAAAATGTATTGATAATCATAAACAATTTTTAAAAACTTATGATAATCAAACTGATTTAGCAGAAAAAACAACAATTGAAGATATATCAGAAAATATCGCTACATATACAAAAAATAATAAACATTTGTTTAAATAAATAAACTTTTTTATGAATTAATATAAAACTTTTTCAATTCTTCCATTTCTAATTTTAACCGATCAATCTCTTTATCTTTTTTATCTGCATCGTTTTCAATTATATCATCATTAAATAATTCATCTTCACATTCATACTTTTTAAATATATCATATAATTCATATACTTTTTCGGATTTATTGTGAAAATATTTATATGATGTTTCATGAAATACTTTATAATCTTCTTTTTTTAACTTTACTTCCTTCTTACATATTATCTCTTTAATATATCGTATAATAGGTTCAATATTATAGTCGGTAGAGTGATGAAACTTATGTACACTAATATTGGTTATAATATATATTATGATATCGTGTAAAATTTTTGAATTATCTGTGAATAAATTTATAAATTTTGGATTTTTTAATATATTTTCTCTTTGCCCACCAGCAGTATTTAAAATATATTGTAATACAAATGTCTTTTTATTATCTGATATTAATTTTAATTTTTCACTAAATATTGTTATATTACCAATACAGTTCATAGAACATAGTTCTTTAATAATTGCTTTTGTATCTGTCATTATTTAATTAAATCATTACATTAACTTAATTAAATCAGTATATAAATAAATCAATTTTTTAAAACTCAAATGTAAATTTATTACGTGCAAAGTGTTTCTTAAACTCTAATTCAAATAATTCAAACAATACTAACTTACGATAATTGTCTTTACAAATATTTTTGTATTCATCAAAGTTAATAGTGAATACTTTTGTTTTTTCGATAATCTTAATTGTTGTAATTTCCTTCATAAATTTACCCCAATCATTTTGATATCCTTCATCAATACATTTTTGTGTAATAATTCCAAAATCTTTCTTAAGAGTTGAATCAAAATATTTTTGTGTCATTAAATATTCTACATTATTCAAAGTAAAACATACAAAGTTAATAAATGGATTATTTACAATAATTGTGTTAATATCTATTTTATTTCCTGATATATCAGTATTAATATTATTAATCTTTCCTTTTTTATCAGTTAACATCTTCTCACGTTGTTCTGTTAACATTTTGTAAATTGTATCCTTATGTTTTTCAATAATTTGTTTTACTTTATTTTTATATTCTCCACACATTTTTGCACATGTTAATGAAATTTCAGATGTTGAAAATGCCTCAGTTTTTACACTTTTGCTATTATCTTTTAGATTAAATATTTTATCATTATAAATCATTAATTTAAATACATATGTTTTGGCATCATTATTATCAATTAAATCATCGTCAATATGTTTTGATGAAATATTAATAATACCATTATAATATGCATCTACATTATCATGAACTTCAATGTCAAAATGTTCGTATATAAAATCTATAATATTTTTATTAACGTATGATACATATTCTTCGTATTTTTTTTTAATTCCTTCTATACATTCATCTTCTATTTCTTTTTCTTGTTCAAACTTTTCTTTAATAATTGTAAATATATTATCTTTATTTTTAATAAAGATATCATATATTTCTTTATAAATATGTGAACTATTTGTAGTAAGTTGTTTAAATGTATTTTGTAATGGTTTTATCCATGTATTATAATCGGTATCTTTACCAAAAGAATATATTTCATTTATATGTTGAGGAATATATTTTTTAATATTTTCTTGAATCAATTGAATTGCTTTATCTTTATTTTCTAAAGTTGCTTTTTCAATTAATGGATTAACTTTATCAGTAAATTTAGGTAGTTCTTTCTCAATAATATTTTTTGGAATAGCTTTAAACTTTTTATAAATATCTTGAATAATTTCATCACGTTTTGTAATACGTGATACTAAATTATCTTCATATAATTTTTGCGTTCCATCTACAATAATTTCGCTATACATATTTTGATCAATTTTTAAAATATAATCCAAGATATTACGAATAGAAAGATTTGATAAAACATCAAGTTCATGAAAATTAATCTGTCCATTATTATTAATTGCCATAACAATACAACGAGTATCATTAATAAAAGAACCAAATGTTCTTTGTGGATTACAACAACTTAAATAATCATTAATTTTATTAATTGCATTATTAAAACCATTTTCATTCTCATTTAATATCCCCATAAAATCTTCTTTTTTTAATAACTTAAATTCACTTCTATCTAGATTATTAGTATTAATTGCAAAAGGTTCGTCAAATAATTCATTAATACATTCACGAATTGATTGGAATTGGTCATTCTGTTTTGTTAACATTTGATGCATATTAGTAGTAGCATCAATATTTAAATTTACATCTGTAATACGAAAAATTAATTTAGGATTACATTTCTTAAAATCGTCTTTAGGTAAATATTGAATAAATGATAACATTGGTTCAAATTGTGATAAAGTGTTATTAGATAACATTTTGTTTTCATTGAATATAATTACATCACTTAGTAAGTAAGCAAGTAGTAATAGTTTTGAATCTTGTGAAGAATCACCTAAATATATTCCTTGAAAATCTAGTAAAATTATATTAAGATGCTTAATATAATAATAATCAACGCCATTTGTGCAATGGTCGCCAGTATCATTCATTTTAAAAACTGTTGTATTAGTATTAGACCATTTTGAAATTAATAAATTCATCAATGTTGATTTTCCAGTACGTGCTTTTCCAATAACTGAAATAATTTTTACAGGCGTTGTTGTATCTTCTGTGGTATTTTTAAGATTATACCATAATTTATTATTTTTAATGGTAATAAGAGATGACATTATTTTATTAATATATAAATAAATAACTTACATTATTCTAGTATTTTTAAAATCAATTTTTTATCTATCAAAAAATTGATTACTGTATTATTTAAATACAAATATGAAATATACTAATTATTAATAAATGCAACAAATTCAAAGATATCGTAAAACTAATATTCCTGCTGCTGTTCGTCGAACTGTATGGAATACTTATATTGGTGAAGAGATAGGACTCACTGAATGTTATGTCGGTTGTAAAACAAAAATTACACAATTAACTTTTGAATGTGGTCACGTAGAAGCGGAAAGTAAGGGAGGTTTTACTACTGTTGAAAATTTACGACCAATTTGTTCTTCATGTAATCGTAGTATGGGAACACGTAATATGCATGACTTTATGAAAACATTTGGATTCAAAAGTGATATTGTTGAAAATAATATAATTATTGATGATAAAGATATGATTGAAGATAAATTAATTGATGATAATAAATATGCGTGTATTATAAATAAACCACGTAGAGAAATGACTTATTGCGAACCCATAAATTATTTCATTGAGAATTGTATAGAATATAAAAATGGAAAGAAGATAAGTTTTGATGATATGTATCAATTATTTGATGGATTTTGTCCAGCATTTTGCGATAAAGAAAAAGTTAAATCAATTAGTAAAGATATGTTTATTGAATACTTTGTAGATAATTTCTATGAAGTTGAATCTAATATGTTATGTGGATATAAATTTAAATATGAAGAAGATGATGATAAAGAAAATAATGATGATGATGAATTCTTTGATACAGAAACTGATATTCAAGAATCAATATTAATTACGAATTAATATAAAACTTTTTCATTTCTTCAAGTTCCATTTTTAATCGTTCTATTTCTTTATCCTTATGTAATAGTAATATTTCATGATCTTTTTTTTCTAACTCTTTTTCTTTATTATCATTAGTATTATTCACATTAAATAATTTATCGTTAAGCTGATATTTATATATTATTTGATATGCTTGATTACTCTTTTTTTCATTACATATTTCTAATAATTTAATATATTTTGAATCATCAATAATTATTTTTTTATTATATAAATAACTATCAATTGGTTCATAAAATTGATAGTAATTTAATTGAAATTTTATAATTTCATATATTATATTTTGATTATAGAATAGTGAATCGAGTGAATTATTATAAAAATTGTTTATTTTTCCATGTATAATTAAATATTTTATTAAATTAATTTGTTGTTCTTCTGATAACAAATTAATTTTTTCTTTTAATATTTTTATATGCGGTTCGTGATATCTTGAAGGAGTAGCATCGTGTGATTTTATCCAATATTGATAATTACATAATTCTTTTATTATTTCTTGAGTATCAGACATTTTTAATTATTAATTAAAATTATTAATAATTAAGTATTAAACTATAAACAAATCAATTTTTTATGAGTTAATATAGAACTTTTTTAATTCTTCTAATTCTAATTTCAACCGTTCTATTTCTTTATCTTTTTCTAATAGTTGTTCTTGTTGATTTTTTATAATCATATCTTTTTCTATAATTTTATCAACATTCTTTGTTTTATTTAATATATCCAAATATTTCTTACAACATGTTTGCATTAAATCTGTATTTTGTGTATGAAACGCATCTATTACATCGATAAATATTTTAGGCATTTTGTAATTGAGTTCTGGTTGTGGGATTAGTTGAATATTATTAAGAGTTTTAATATTAAGTTCGGATTTTTTTATCTCATTGTATTCACAATGAACTATTTCATTATATATTACTACATTGAAATTTTTATTTGTATAATGCTCTTTATATTCTTCATATGTTTTATAATAATATTCGTGTTTTTCTCTAATTTCATAATAGTGTTTATCAAAATTATATTGCCCATAAATATTACTAATAAATCTACCATAGTTCGTTATGTATATTAATTCTGATTTACTTTTTTCATAATAATAATAATAAACTTTAATAATATATTCATTTATATTTAATTTGATATTTATTGGACAATTATTTACAATATTATATGAATTATAGTTATTATGTTCATTATGTTCATTACTATATGGTTTTATATTTTGATAATGGAGTTTAAGAATCATATTGTTTTTTATAAATTTATATTTTATATTATCAATATCATAAAATATTTTATGTGCATCTAAATGAATCATTGGTTCAGTTTTAATATAATCACATTTTGGAATATCATATTCTTGATCTAAATCAATTAAATTTGTATCATTCGTATCTAATAAATCCTTACATGTTTCATCCAGATCTTTAATAAATTTATCTTTGTATGAATCAATAAATGATTGTAACTTTTGTCTATTTAACATATTTTTATTTAATATATTATTTTGTATTAAATAAAGTATATGATATAAATAAATCAACTTTTATTATAATAAAAAAATTGATTTATATAATAATTAGTGTATATTACTTTTAATAATTATTAATCAATATATAAAAATGGATACACCTTTACTTAAAACAACAACTTTGCCTACAACGTCTAAGACACCAGTTGTGCGAAATTATATTATAACAACACCTCTACCTCAAAAACAAATTGTTTATGTGACTGATAATAATAATTGTGTATCAGCATATTTGTGTACTCGTACATTTGTTTTAATTTTAATGCTTATTGTTTTTATTATTGGAACAATTGTTATTATAAAATCAAACTAATTTTTTTAATTCCATAATTCATCTTTCAAATTACTTTCTTTAATATCTACTTTATCATTTAACATATAATAGAGTGATTCATAAATAGTTAATATATTAGTTAAATCAAATAGATGTAAACTACATGCATAATCTTGTAACTTTTTATATTCATGTCTATCTATTAATATAACTTTATTTTTTAGTATATATTCCAGATTTTTATTATTTGTTGAAATCATCTGTCTAATTAAATCAATTACAAATGATGGATATTCTACAAAAATTTTAAATAATTCTTCTTTGTTTGCTAATTCAGTTAATTCACGATATTTTGAAAATACATATTTTAGGATGTATAACTTATTTTGTGATGACTTAAGTGAATTAAATAGTTCTAAATTTAATGTTACTATTTTTGAATAATTTAAATGATTATAATTAATAGTATCTATGATATATTTACAAATATCTTTATCATCTGCTGATTTTAATTCATTTACACAATAATTTTTTATTTCGTCTGATTGAATATCTTTTATGTTAACTTTAACATCTTTGTATGTTATTGTATGATTCTGTTTATCTATTTTAAATAGAGTTGTGTCAAAATCTGATAATTTTATAGCGTGTGAAGTTAAAAAACATTCTGGTATTTGTTTTATACAATAATTTCTTATTTCTTCTGATCTTATATCTTTAATATTAATTGTTTCTTCTTTACTGTATGTAAGTGTTTGTTTTTGTTTATCTATTTTGAATAAATTTGTATCAACATCTGATAATTTCGTGTCTTTATCTAAATACATTTTCCGTAATATTTGAATTTTAAAGGGATTTCCATAATTTTTAATTTTATAGCCTCCACTACCAGAATTATTATATTTATCCCAGTTATTAAAGTCAAAATCTTTTATATATCCAGTATAATATCTTTCGTGACCTTTATTTGAAACCATTTTTGTAAATCCATCTTCAATCATATATATAACTAAATCATTTATTTCATATATAAATTTTATAGGTATACAACCATTTCCCCGTGGTCCTATAGATGTTCCATACATATAAAAATTATTTTCAATATATTCTGTCATATTTAATAATTAATTATTATTAACTATTAAATTTCAGTATAAATAAATCAACTTTTTATTAATAAACAATCATATAAAACTTTATAATTATAGGTCCCCTGTTCGCGTTAAGCGAATCAGGGATTATCCGGGATTAAGGGTTCCGGAGTATAATAATTATATTTCTATTTATGATATCATAATATTATTTAATCTACTTTATTTATATTTTTTATTATAATATTATATAATGACAGATAAAGATAAACAAATATTTTTTGTAATATTAATACTTATATTATACTTAGTTTCTGCTTACAATAAAATAAAAAACTTTAATAAAGTATCTGAAGGATTAAAAACAAAAATATCAGAATCACCATTATTTAATTGGATAAAATATGATATATCAAAAATATCATTATTATTTGGAATATTTTTATTATTAGCTGGTTCAGCTTTATTATTATATGGAACTTATAAAGAAATAAAATCATATAAACAAATTGGTGGCGGTTCATTAATACTATTTCTTATTCTTGCATCAATATTATATCATCCAATCAATAATCCAAATGAAATGAATAATATACTTAAAAATCTATCATTACTTGGTGGTATAGGATACATTATTGTTTAATAATTATTATATAAAAAAATTTAAATTAATTTATTATTATAAACTTATTTTAAACCGTTAAAATAGAATCATCTTCATCCATTATATTATTTTTATTTTTATTTTTTATTATTTTTTTTATGTTATATATAATATAATATGGATTACAAAGAAAAATATTTAAAATATAAAAGCAAATATTTATCAAGTAGAAATCAATCTCGTCTTACACCTGATGAAAGACGTTTACAAGAAGTTGGTCATTTATCTTATCCACTACATTTATCTCCTGAATTCTCAAACAATAATAATATTAACCTTCCTACTACTCGTGAAATTAATACCCATTTCCCTAATTTTAGACGTATGAGGGAGGGACAGGCTTTTTCCACCTTTGCAGAGACCGTAATCTCTAGATATACACCATTTATTCTTTATGTTTTTGAAGAGGTGGAACAGATAGATGACCCTAATGGATGGATATGGGCAAATACTATTATCAATTATAATTTGCATATTATTTACTACACCATTGAAGACCACTTACTTCATCACAAAATGTTTAATTATCAAACCGATGGGCGAATGGGTGATAGACTGAATACTTGGGATTTATATAGAGAAATACCTGTAGAAAATTTTGATTATGATACTCTACGGTTATTTAAATTACCACCCCTTGAACACCAGCCTGCTCCTATTTAATTTATGCTAATTGAGTCCTTTCTTTTAATAAAAATTAAATTCTTTATTTATTGTGAATAGTAAAAATATTGTATGGATACATTATTATATAAAAAAATTTAAATTAATTTTTTTATTATAAACTTATATTAAACCATTAAAATCGAATCATATTCATCCACTATATTATTTTATTTTTATTTTTTATTATTTTTTTATGTTATATATAATATAATATGGATTACAAAGAGAAATATTTAAAATATAAAACTAAATATTTATCAATTAAAAATCAATTTGGTGGTATGGATCCAGTAGGTGCTGATGTTGGTCGTTATGGTCCTGGTGCAGAAAGTGCTGATGCTGGTGCTGGTCGTGCTGGTGCTGGTGCAGGTGCTCGTGGTTATAATCAATTATTGCCCGATGTTCCATTTATACATACATTGCAATTTTTAGATATCGATAATTTATTAAGTTTACATATGGGAAATTCTGTGATTCCAAAAAATTTAATATTATCTGCTATTAAACAAAAAATAATTCAAAATGAATTAACTGAAAGTGATTATAGTAAAATATTACGTTATAATAATGAAGAATTAACTACAAATCTTATGCACAGATTAGCAAATATTACTCGTAGTGATAATTTTAAAACCTTATTTGATGTAATATATAAAAATCAATATGTTATAGACCCAAATTTATATATCCCAGCATTAAAACAATTTGTTAATGTTTATACCAAAGAATATTTATTAACATTAGGATTAGAAGCTAACAAAGAAAACATTCGTGATATTACACCTCAAGTAATGGATGGTAAATTATATGGAATGTTAAGATTATTAATGTTTAAAACACCTGAATATTATGGGGATATATATAGACATAGAGGTGACAGTTATACGATTCATTTATATTTTGTTGATAATGATAATAGACCAGTACGTAATTATATTGCAGTAAATAATATATTGACACACCCTCAAAATACATGTAGTGTATTTTATATAGATAACGGAACATCAGAAACTATTGATGTATTATATAATATAGATTCAATATTTGAAGTCTTTAAGACAAAAATTGCTGAAAATATGACAAATAATTTAAAACCTTACAAATGTGTTTTTTATAATGTCAGTCATAGTTATAGTAATTCAGGTGAAGATGATATTCCTGTTCATCCTTTACAAATAATTACACCAGAAGAAAGTAGTTTTGTAGATTCACAATATAAAAAATTTTTCGAAATAACATTATAAATAAAAATGTATATTATATATTATATTATATTATATGGATTATAAGAGTAAATATTTAAAATATAAAAGTAAATATTTAGCAATCAAAAACCAATATGGTGGTATGGATCCAGCAGATGCTGGTGGAGGAAAAGATGGTAGTTCGTTTCATCCCAGTTCTGGATTTATACCTCCACAAAAAACAGCACCTTTACGTACACTTCGAGATATGCTTCAAGATATTGGTAAAAAATCTTTTCTTGATTTATTACCTAATGAATTATGGGCAGCTAGTATATCTAATTTAAAAGCAGCAGATTTATTTACTGTATATAGCAAAATAAAGGATAGTATTAAAGAAGATGATAAAAGATATAAAAGTTTATTGATTCTTGCTTTAAAACAAAAAAATTTAGATGAAAATGATTTTTATCATGTATTAAGAGATACAGAATTACTTGAAATTTTAATGGAAATATTATTAAAAAGTAAAAAATCAAAATCTATTAAAAGTATATATGATTTTATATATTGGAACCGCTTCAAAATGAGTCCAGTTTTTTATGTTCCTGTATTAATAAGATATGTTAGTTTATGCGAAAGAGATTATTTATTAATGTTAAGAGATAATTCTCAACCTGTTGAACAATTTAATGAAGAACCTATTGAACAATTAAGTCTTATACATGGTAAGATATACGGATTTTTAACTTTATTTATGTTAACTGAACCTAATGATGCTATATCTCTCTCTAGAGATTATGGTGTAAGTTGTGTAGTTTGTTTATATTTTGCTGATTCTCAAAATACACCAGTAAATACTATGATTATGGTAAATAGTGAAACGAATAATGGAACAAGTAGTTGCGCTTTATCTTTTGTAGATAATGGAACACGCACAACAGTAAATTTAGAACATAATTTATTTGGAATATTAGATAGCTTTAAAACTAAAATTGCTGAAAATATGGGAAAAAATTTAAGAGTTTATAAATGTGTTTTATATTATAAAAATTATATGGAAGATGTAGTAGAAGAATTTGAAAATCAGATGTTTTTTGTTTCTCATCGTGACCCTCAAACAAATATGCATCCTTTACAAACATTATCAACAATAGAAGGAGAATATTTTTCAGAACATGAAAAAATATTTGAAGTAATGTTTTAATATATAAAATTATTAAAAAATCATTTAATAATTTTTAGATAATGCAAATTTTTATAAATAGAAAGATGTAAATAGATAAAAAAATAAAATAATATATAGTTTATCATAAAAATCCAAATTTAAATCCAAAACTTATTTAGTCAAATTAAAAGCCATGTAAAAAATAAATTTGACTTTTATTATTATATTAATAATGGATTATTATTCTAAATATATTAAGTATAAAAATAAATATTTAGTCTTGAAACAAAAAGGCGGTGATGTAAAATGTTTAACATATGGGTTTCAGCAACATTCAGGTGAATGTTGGCACGATTCTATTGGTATGATGTTAATGCAATCAAATATCATTAAAAATGATTTTGTTACTACAATTAATAGATTAGATATTGATGTAATACAAAGAAAGTTAGTAACACTATTTTCACCAGAAAATATTGATACTAATGCTTATTTACTTCCTAGAATATTTTATATATTCTATCTTAAAAATAAGCATGATATGAGTAAAATTAATGATATAATATCTAAATTTTTAGCTTTATCATATGAATATGTTATATCACATAAAACACGAATGGAAAATCGTATGGCAAATGACGATATATTAAAAAGATATACATGTCCAGATGATAAATCTTGTTCAAAAAGGGATGAACTTCAAAGAAAATTAAAAGCAGAAACAGAAATGTTACAAACTTTAACGAAAGAAGGTAAAGGAGATAGCGCTGAATATAACGCACTTAATTCACAAATGGGAAAAACACAAGTTAAACTTCTACGTATGAATAGTACTGCTGATAGCATAGTTTGTGCAACAACTATAAATAAAATATATTATTTAATTAATACTAAAAAATTTTCTATTAGTAATAATGATTCATTAGGAGACACACATTCACAGAAATTAGCTTTAGAAATATTATCTTTATATGTATTGAGAAATAATGAAGAAACTATGAATATGTATTTTGATTTTTTGGATTTTCTACGTAAACCTGTTTTTTTGGCAGCTACAGCAGATGTTGATCAATACATTCGTGAAGATAAGTTAAAAATTGATAAAATCATTAAAAATAAAATAGGTCAAGATATATTAAGAGATGATAGAAATTTAGTTGGCATATGTTGTTCTGTTGGTAAAGATATTATGGCTCATCATGCTATTAGTTTATATAAATGTGATGATACATTTTTATTATATGATAATGAATTAAAAACTGGCCCAATAATATGCAATTGGGTAGATTCATTTAATAATTTAAATGATGTTTATTCATATTGTAATTCACCTTTTGTAATGGAAAAATATGGATTATTACATGCAGAGACCTTAAATTTAAAGAAAATTATTGAAAGAGATTCGCACGCAAAACATATGCTAGAATCACAATTTATAAGTAAAACTTTATATAAAGAAGAGCCTGATAAATACGCTGAGCCCGTTAATCCTTTTCGTTTTATGCGTTCGGTATCAGTAGCTCCACCTTCAAAATCTAAAAAGACAAAAGAAGAAATATTTTATGATGAACTTATTGAAAATGGTTTACGTGATTTTTATATTTTTGATAAAATTATTATATATAAAAAACAATTTGAAGGAGAAGATTCTTTATCACAAGAAATAAATTATTTAATAAATATATGTGTATTCTATTCTGAATTAGAAGATTTAAATGTGTTATATATAAGACTATTTGAAAAAATAAATCAGAAACTTAATGTTCATATAGATATTGATAATTTTGATAGAGTTTTAGTTGATATTATTAAACAAAATATATTTAATTTTGACTTCTATTTATTTTATAATGTTGGTATTAAAATTTTAAATCAAAATAAATCAGATTATTCAGAAGCTTTAAAAGATAAATATAAAAGTATGGTAAGACATACAGGAATATTAGATTTACCACCTAGTGAACAAACTAAAAATAATTCTTTTTCCTTATTAGTTAATTTAATATGATTTATTATAAATAAAAAAATATCCTAATTCGCATTTTTAATCAATTTTTTATAAATAAATGATATTGTAAAACTAGTTTAGCACTACATAAAATATGGTAGAAGATATTCATCATCATCGCGAACATCTTTTACAATATTTTTTTTCATTAGATTAGCATCATTATTTATACATACTCCACAATGATCCTCATTATTTCTATCACAAATTTGATTTTTAATGATATCTGTATTTTTATTTGGAATAGACCATCTCCCTACAAAAACTTCATTCTTTACAGCTGGAAAAAATAAAGTATTGGAAGAAAAATTACGAAAGATAGAAAAGTATCGAGACATGTTTGAATATTAATATACATATATACTTACATACTTTTCTAATATATTATTTTGTTCAACTTTTTATTAAATATAAAAAATGATTTATATAATGTTTATTCTATATTACTTTTAATAATTATCAATTAATATATAAAATGTCTACAAATACTACGATTACTGTGCAATATGATTTATGCAAAACTACTATGAATTATTCGATAAATATTAATACGCCAAATATTATACATAATATTAAATTTACAAATTTGCCAACATCTACACAAAGAAAAAATAAACAAAATAAACAAAACAAACAAATTATTATTGTTAATGATAATCAAAATAATGATTTGTCAATGTATTGGTGGATTTGTATGATTCTTGCACTTTTTCTTTTTAGTTGTATTATTTTTCTTAATTAAATAAAATATAAATAAACTTTTTATTAAACCTTTTTTACTGAAAAAAGGGATGCAAATAGGAAAGAACATGTAAAATAATTATAATTTCTTCAATATAAATCTTATCTTTATTTAGTTTATTAAATACTATTAGTATTACTTAATTTATATTTTTATTATTTACATATATTATAAAATAATGTTTAACAAAAATATAATAATAATTATTTTAATATTTATTTTAATATTATTCATATTTTATTCAGTTAATAAGAGTGAATGTTTTAATAATAATGATTCATTTCCTAATTGTTTAACAGTTTACAATTATAATAATAAAATAAGATTAGGTAATAACAGTGATGGCGGATATGTTATTGCTGATATTGGTCCTGTATATGATTGTTATATATCATGTGGTGTATCTAATGAAGAATCATTTTCAAGAGATTTTATTAAAAAATATAATATGAATAAAGAAAATTCTTTTGCATTTGATGGAACTATATCAGATTATCCATATGAATTTACCAGAGATATTACTTTTATTAAAAAGAATATAGGCAATGTTAATAATGATGAGGTTACTAATTTAGATTTTCTTATTGAAAAATATAATAATATATTTATTAAAATGGATATAGAAGGATGGGAATTCCAATGGATATTACAATTAACACCTGATAAATTGAAAAAAATTAAACAAATTGTTTTAGAAGTTCATGGAGTAAATGATGATTCATTAGGTTATTTACAATCAGATAAAATATCATGCTTTAATAAATTTAATGAACTATTTTATTTAATACATGCTCATGGGAATACATGTTGTGGAAAATTAAATAATATACCAAATGTAATTGAGTTAACATATTTAAATAAATCAGAGTTTATTGAAGAACCAGAAAAAAATAAAAGTGAATTACCTAATAAATTATTAGATTTTTCTAATACTGATACAGAAAATTTTGATTTAAATTATGAACCGTTTGTTTTTAAATAATTTTAATATTCATAATTAATTTACATCTCAAAATCAAGTGGCATATCATCTTCTTCATTTTCTTCAATATAAATCTTATCTTTCTTTAGTTGATTAAATAGTAATAGCATTAGTTCATCGCGACCTTTCATTGGTGATGCATGTAAACACGAACAATATGCAACATCATTTTTAATTTCAATACTTACATCAAATTCAGATAGTGCTGAATTAATAAATGTTTTAATATCCACACCCATATTATTATTTTCTGGAAGACTAACACCAATATTTACAGTTGTCTTACTTGGAATTACAACAAGCAACATAATTTCACGACATTGTTTCTTAGGTTGAATTCCTTTTTTCTTCATTTCTTCTACTGCACGTGCATTAGGTTCTTTATATTTAAGTTCTACCTCAAATAATTCTTCCATCCATTTAGTAATTTCATCACTAGTTGGATAAACAGTTAATTTCTCACTTGTTCCATCTTCTTCGTTCTTTATGTCAATTTGATAGAAGATATCAGCAGTGGTGCAACAAAAATTATTATTGTTAGTAATCATTTGTTGTATATTAGCTTTAACTTCTTGCTGAGCTTTCTTATATTGCTTAATTAGTGTATCCATTTTATTATGATTATAATTATAATAAAATAAAAGTATATGATATTAATAAGTCAATTTTTATTTATAACATCTTTTTAAGTTCTAAATATTTATTTTTGTATTTTAAATATTTTTCTTTATAACCAGCACCACCCGTAGTATGTTCTTTTGCTAATTCTCTTTTTACAGCTTCTACAGTTTCTAATTTTAGCATTTTTTCCATTTTAAAATTTAGTAATGCTTTACTTTTACCTTCACTCATTTCTTCACGTGTTACTTCTGGAAAAGGAGGATGTGTTGCAAAATATTCTTCTGCTTTTGATAATAATAAATATGAACATATAACATTATTTTTATTAAGTAATCTACCATATTTTCTTAACTTATCTACATTTAATATAACGTATTTTTGTATTAATAAATCTCCTTCATCGTGTTTATATCCCGCATTATTTACTATATTATCTACAGCATTTATATATAAATGTTCTCCTTTTATTATAGCTTCTGGTATTGTAAATCCATATAAAAGCCAAATACCACCTGCTCCTCTAAAACTATTTCCAGTAGATAAATAATATTCAAAGGGCATAAATTTATTTTCTATCAAATTTTCTCCTCCTTTAGTAAAACTTTTTATTGTTGCAATAATTCTATCCATTGCTTTATCTTGTCTAAATTCTACATCAATTTCATATTTATCTCTTATAATTTCTTCTTTAATCTCATCATATAATACCATTATTTCATCAGAAGTTGTTTGATTAAATTTATGGCGTAACATAATAAGTTTTTTACATAAACTAGTAAGTGCTTCTTCACTATAAGTTGATATAATTTCTGGAAAGGTTTTTCTTAAATACGATTTTTCAGCATGATGTCTATCTTGTTGATTCATCTTAATTGCCAGATTTAAAAAAGGATCCTTAGATAAATCCATATATTATTAATACTATATTTTTGAATATATTTAATATAATCAAAAAATTATATATAATAATATATAATGAATGTTTTAGATAATATATTTAGTGATTCTTTTACACTCCATACAGTTAAAAATCCTATAACTTTAACTAGAGATAACTGTAAATTATTAAATACAAAAAAAGATACATATTATATTTATACATATGACCCATATCCATATTTAGCTAAATTAAGAGAAATTGGTGTGTCACAAGATTATTTATCTAGATTTGATCATACAATAAGACATAATTGTTGTAATGTTATATCAATAATGTTATATATTCCAGATTGCACAACAATTGATAGATTAACAAGTTATTTAAATAGCATAAATAGAACTGTTAAAAATACTCTTAGAAATTTAGAAAATTGGGTAGTTAGATTGTATTTAGATGAAACTGTATATCAGTGTATTAATAATGCAATTGAATATATCCAAAGTAATTTGTCTCAAGATCCAGAAAATAGAGAAATATTATTGAAACGTCAATGTCTAGAATATTTTGAAAGTATTATTAATAGTCCAAATGTAGAATTATATACATTTATTTGCGAAGATATAGTTAGTTTAGATAAAACTAGAACTTATAGATATTTAGTATTAATTGATCCTGAAGTTAATATTAGTGTTATTAGAGAAGCTGATGGATATATTAATAATCTTGAATGTCATAATTTAAAAATGTTTGAAAAATCTGATAAATTATTTTATATTCCTCCAATAGGAATATTACCTAATTTAATACATGAAACTCAACCAAAAAGAGTATTTCATTCATACTCTATATGGCTTCAAATATATAAAAATATATTAGCTAGAGACTTTTTTTCAACACATCAAAATATATATGAATTATTAGCAGGAATGTTTTCTTTTAAATTAAAATTAATACCTGATTTTTATTATGAAACTGTTGCAAGATTGAATAGAGAAATAGATATGTTTAAAGATGTGTCTGAACAACAATCATATATTTCAATTGCAAATAAATATGCGCCAGAAGATAATTCTTATCCTTTATCTAATATGCCAATTGGAATGATTCAAAGAATGACAATTATTATGAGTCAATCATTAAGAGGATTATTAACAAATGGTGGTCATTATCCACGTATAATTGGTTTTTTTGAACAAGGGTTTGATGAAATATTATTATTAGATATATTTAAAGAACTTATCTCATTTGAATTTCCTTTACCAACTGAAGAAAGTCAATGGCAATTTAGTTTAAATATGGAAAGTATTGAAAGAATAAAATCATTATTTTTGTCATATGATAGTATTAGAACATATACATTTAATTCAAGACCATTAACACCATTAACTGATATAATTGAAAATTTAAAAACTAATAATATAATTCCTACAGATACTCAAATAACTATACCAACAGGATATATGCAAGATGTTGATATAAATGCATTTATTGACGGTGTTATTCTTAGATATATTATCGCAGACCATCCATTTAATATTAATTTTAGTCCAATAAATACATCAAAATCTGTTTTACAAGCATTAAATTTATATTATAGTCGGTCATATGAACCATTTTATAATTATACTGAAAGAACAGAATCAGAAGCAGCTATGAAAAAATATTTAAAATATAAATCTAAATATTTGAAATTAAAAAACAAATTATTTTAAAAATTTAATATAAACAAAACAATTATTCAATATATTCAAGCCATTCACTAATAACTTCTTCAGTATATCCACGTTCTTCTAAATCTTTACGCACATATTCTTTAATTTCTTCTATGTCTTCAAACTTTTTCCGTGCAACACTAATTACATTACCAATTTCCTCTGAATCAGAAATCTTAATAATAACTTTATCAGAAATACCTGAAAGGCTATTGATTAAACGTGTAATGCGACCAGTAAAACACTTGCATTCACTATCCATCATCTCTTCGTTCAAGCGTTGTTTAGCAAAAGTCTTTAATTCTGTTGTTGTTAGTTGTGAAATTTCGTAAAATACCGCCATCAAAATATCTTTGAAGTTTGATTTTAATTCTGAATGAATTGTCGTATCCTCTGAATATTCAGCTAATGCTTCTTTACAGTTATCACTTAATTCACTATCAGTAATATAATCATACTCATAATTATCTTCTACTTGTTGTAACAATTGATTAATAGAATCTCTTGTGTGTTGTTGAATAGATGATGCGTGAATATTTTGACTATCTGTATAGATAGTATGATTCTCAGCTCTAACATTAACTGAAAACCGTTGAATGAAACGATTAATTACTGGATTCAACAGATTTTCAATTGGATTACCATGATATTGAAAATATGTTAAGTTTTCAAGATTAATGATTTCGAGTGGAAATGCTGTAATTTGATTATCATGAATAATTAATTCATTCAGATTTTCTAATTCGCATAATTCTACTGGAAATCCTGTAATATTATTATTGTGTAAAAACAACTCCTCTAATCCATGCATATTATTAATATTCGATGGAATATTAGTAATGTTATTATTAGATAGATTTAATACTTGCAAATTTGATAAATTGCAAATGCTAGGATAAAATTCAGATAAATTATTGTGTTCTAGATATAAATCTTGCAAATTGCTTAATATTCCAATTTCAGTTGGAATTGATGTTAGTTGATTGAAAGATATATTAAAATATTCTAATTTTGCCAGCATTCCAATTTCACTTGGAATACTAGTAATTTTATTTTCTTCAAGATTTAATTCTTTTAATTTTTTCAACAAACCAATCTCCTTTGGGAGATTACTAATGCTATTTTCTTGCAAATATAGATATTCTAAATTAACCAGCTTGAAAATTTCCATTGGAAATTCAGTTAGACCACGACCGATAAGGTTAAGTTCGGTCGTATCAATAGTAAAAGAAGTATTACAAATAGTAACTGTCTGGGACATTTTTAATGATGATTTTAAATAAATAATAGATAGATAATAGATAATATGAATTTTCAATTTTTATTTTATGAATGAAATGAATAAAATAAAAATTAATGGAGTGCTAATGTAATCAATTTTTATTTTATGAATGAAATGAATAAAATGAAAATTAATGGAGTGTGAATGTTGTGTGAATATTATTTATTCTTCATCACAATCTTTACCAGTTAATAAATATCCTGCACGTTCACTTAAAGCTTCTTTTGCTTGTTTTGTGTTTGTATAAATATCACCATTATTATCAATATTGTAATTTTTATTAGTAATAACACCACTACGTGCTATAGTTGATATATGTTCTACTTGAATATCTTTTAATGGTAATGCAGGTGCATCAAAATCTGTAGCAAGTTCATATGATGTATAATTATTTGTAAGATGATGATTATCATATATTGGATTTGACATTGCTAAACAATATGGAGAATCTTCTTGTGGATGTAAATAGTATTCAACAAGTTCTGCAAGATTAAGAAATCTTGGTTGTTGTTTATCTGTTTTACTTGATATAATTTCATATTTACAATCTTCTGTGAAACGAATTTTTTCATGGATTACTTCATTTTTCATTTTTATACCGAGCATATGCCAACCTGGTGTTAATCCACTATCTCTAATAATAAATGCACCTTCACCTTGTGCTAAAAGATATTGTGTGCATTCTTTACGTGTCATATTTGGATGATACCATTCATACATTGGATTATTTATGCCTTGAATATTTGGAGTTTTCATATCAATATATGTAGTATTTGCTGCCATAAATAATGGATTAACTGCATGTGATGGATCTTTATTTGAAAAATCTTCATCAAAATATATTCTTGAATTAGTTTTACGTACTAATAATAATACAAATACTACTAAAATTAATAATAATACTATACCAACTACAATACCAGCTACTACACCATTTGACATACCACTTGATGAATTAGAATCACTAGTAGATGAAGTTATAGTATTACTTTGAATAATTGGAACATTTGATATTGAATCTGTTTTACCTGTTGTTTCTATTAATCTATTATTTGGATCAGGTATTGTATATTCAAATTCAAATCCAAATTGTCCCATAATTTTTTCTCTTTCTGATGCATCTGATGTAGATTGTCTAGTAATAGTTAATACCATTATACCATTAGTATTTGGTGCAAGTGTTACAGATAAATCAGTTGGATTTACTTTACCTTGTAATTCACCGTATTGAATATATTTATTCTTAATTGCTGCTTCTTGATTTGATTTAAGATATGCGTTTAATGGTATTCTATTACGTGGAACATAAACCATTGTAATTGTAAATGAATTTTGATTAAAATCACAATTTAATCCACTATAACTTCTTTCACATTCACACATATATCCTTTAATCTTATTTAATGGTAATGTATCACAATTCTTTGTTGATTTTATTGTAATATAATTATCAAGTTTGCATAATTGACATATACCTCTATTTTTACAAGGATTAATATTACATACATCTCCTAAAACTATCTTTACTGTTAATGTTGTAGATAATCCAGTAATATCAGTAGCTGTAAGATTTATCATAGTTTGATTTCCATATGTTAATGGTATTTTATCTGTTATAACTAAATTACCATCTCCATATAATCCAATAAATGGTAATTGTTTTGATATGGTGTAAACTATAGAACTATTTTCTGGGTCTTTAGCATTTGCTGAAAAGATTATTGAATTTATTGGAGTATTTGGTGTAATTGTTATTGTTGGTATAGTTGGAAAAGATGGAATTGATGATGTGTTAAAAACTGGTGGTTCATTTACATCAATTATATTAAATGTTAATCTTGTATTAACTGGCATTCTTCCTCCACTAAATGATACACCGACTGATGCTATTACTGATTTTTGTGTTTCATAATCAAGGGGCTTTTTAATAAATAATTCCGCTTGAGGTGGATTTGAATTAAATATTTTACGAATTGTAAATATATCATTCTCATTATCTTCACTATCAAGATCATCAGAAGCCATGAACCATGATAATGAATCTGTGATATCATAGTTTTCTAATGTAAGTAATGCAACTCTTTGTGTATTTATTAATGTATTTTCTCTTATTGTTGTTGTGCTTGATGTAATTTCCATTGGTTCATCACGAACTTCAAAAGTTTTATTAACTATAATAGATAAATTACCACTATCTGTCACACGTAAACTAAATGTAATAACAGGTTGTGTTTCAAAATCAAATTTAGATGAATTGGCTACTAATAATGTAATATATGTATCTTTTATATTATGTTTTAATTCACCAAGTTTAACAGCTCCATTTGCATCATTTATAAGTGTAAATGTATGTGAATCATCTAAATCTTGATCTTCTGCAGTTATTGTTGTAATAATTGTATCTATTGGGGAATTTTCCATAACAAATGGTATAGATGATGGTGAAAATATAATACCAGTTGGCGATTCATTCACATTTATTATTGGAACATTAACTTTATAATCATTCCATTCTCCGAATGCATCTTCAATACGAATATTAACTTGTTGAAAACCTGGTGGTGATAATTCATAATTCAAAGCATCAACTTGTAATAGAGAAACAGAACATGTAAGACCTGTTTTACTATCAAATATACATGTTTTATCATTTCCAATTTGAAATATATTTTGAGGTGATTGAATTGTAAATTTGATTGGTAAATTATTATTTAAATCATAATCTTTAGCAAAAAGAGTTCCAACAGATAATGGTGTGATTGGTTTTATATTTTCTATTGGTATACGAGTTACAGATAAATTTAAATATGATGGTCCTTCATTTACATCTATTACATTTAATACAATTTGTTGTATTTGTGATATTGCGGATATACTATTATCTTTTGGAATATCAGCACATCTAATACCAAGTTCAATTGTTTTATCTTGTTCATAATCAACTAATTCAGTTAATCGTAAATAATTAGTAAGTCCATCATAGAAAACTTCAAATGATTTTCCAGATACTACACCACATTGATATGTGTCATTTTCTGGGTCAGTTGCTATAACTCTTCCAATATTTTCACCCATTAATAAATTTTCTGGAAAAGATGTAACTGATTCATCGCTTCCTATTTGTAATATTCTAATATTACCTGGTGGGTCATTTACATTAATTACAGTAATATTAAATGTTTTTGTAAGACTTAATCCTTGAGCATCTGAAGCAGTAATAGTTACATTTACTGAACTTAAACCATTTGGACCGTCCGCTTTTAATGGATTCTTAGTGACTAATTTTGGTGGATTTGTTGAATTATCAATTGTAAAATAATTATCATTTTTACTTATTGAAAATGTAACGTTAGAATTTTCTGGGTCTTTGGAATATAACATACCTACAACTGCATTAACTTTTTCTTCTACTACTGATAATCCAGATAAAGTTATAGTTGATGGTGGTTCATTAACATCTAAAATATTAACTACATAATTTA
>JACCEC011960663.1_pt1 | contig 23150 bp, 15 predicted proteins | sample 7450121 | NCBI WGS metagenome assembly JACCEC01 (sample SAMN15323455, study PRJNA562643) | freshwater metagenome | isolation source: river surface water | place: USA:Blue River Watershed | collected 2017-08-18 | reverse complement strand
ATTTATATTCTTCAAATATTGCTTTTTGAGTTTCGTAATTTGTTCGAGAAGCATCATAATTTGATTTATATTTTTGGTAATCAATATGAGTTTCAGGTAATATACTTAAATAATTTTGATATTTACTCATTTCTGATTGAATAGATTCCATTAGCACACTACTTTTTTCCATTTCAATTGAAGAAGCATCTTTTTCAACTTTATATTTTTGATAACTTTCAGTTCCTAATTCATTTTTAGAAACAAAGTCATAAAAGTTTTTAATTAATTTATTTTTAAAATTATATGCTTCTTTTTCATTTGTATTTAAATTGTTAAAAACAAAATCTTTACAACTATTTTTTATTAAATCTTTTAACTCTTTTTTATATTTATTTAAATCAATTATTGATTCAAAATATGATTCAATATTTGATGTATCAAAATTAATTAATTCATAACGTTCTAAAACATCATGTATTTTATTATATGTTCCATCAAATATATTATAACGATTATCTTTTCGTAATGTTTTAATATGCATATATTCTTTATCTTCTTTATCTTCTTTTTCATCTTTTAATGTTATTGGTAAATATTCACTTTGAAGATAGTTTAAAAATCGTCGTAAATGTTTATCTAAATTTTTTATTATTTTTTCATTAAATATTGTTTTTTCATATACATGTGCACTCTTTTCTTTTATTAATTTATCATTTACTTCATCAATTATTGATTCCATTATATATTGTAAATTTAACTCTTTAGGTAAATAATAATTATATTGATTGTTTATTAAATTATTACTTAATTCTGTAAAACCAATTAACGGTGATGTTAAAAATTCATATTCTTTTTGTTCAAAAACCATTTTTGGATTACTACTCTTTAATAAACTTTCTTCCATTAATTGTACATTGCTTTTTAATAATTTATAATCTTTTGCTTTTGATAATATTGAACCCATTAAAAATAAAACAAATACACTTAGCATTGGTTGAACAATATTACATATATGTTCAGTTTTAACAAAACTTTCATCTTTTTCAGTAATTTCAAAAGATGTTATATATTTATATAATTGTTCAGAACTCATATTTAAAACATAACGTTTTTTAATTTCAGCGCATACTTTATCAATATTTGGATTAAATGTTGTAAAAGTAACATTATTTGCATTATAAAATAAGCGTTTAAATCCTAATTTTCTTTTAGGGTCACTTATAATAATTCGTAATATATAATTCATCATCATAAATACAATACCTGCACTTAAAAATAATAATGTTAAATGATTTAATTTGTTTAATAAAATAAAAAAAATTAAATAAAATAATAATGTTGTTAATATAAAAATATTTGCTAATTGTTTATTTTTTAAAAGTACACCATATTGACTTTGAATAATATTCATACACATTAATAAACCAATTACTCCAACAATTATTATTGGAAAAGAAGTATTATAAAAACGTGGATATGTATAAAAAAATGGAGCAATTGTTAATAAAATTGCAATGGCATTTGTTGAATAATTTGTAGGATTAAGAAAAATATTTTCATATAAATAATTTGTATCATATATTTCAAGTTTATTTTTAAAATCATTAATATCATTTTGATTTAATGTACGATTATTTGATTTTATTTGTAAATACCATATTAAATATGCAATATTTATTTTTGATAAATCTTTAGTTGTTTCTATATTTGTTTCAGCTGACTGATCAAAAACAAGTACTTCTTTTTCTTCTTTCTTTTCTTCTTTCTTTTCATCCTTTTTTTCATCCTTTTTTTCATCTTTTATCTTGTATTTTTTTATACCTAGCTTTTTCATAGATATTGGTTTAGGAGCTTTTGGTTTAGGTACAGGTTTTAGTTTAACATTTGGAATAAGTTCTCTATTTATATTTACATCATTTATATTTACAATAAAATTTCTAAAATCATATCTTATATTATCAGTATTTGTAATTACTACACATTTATGTATATTAATAGGTGAATTTTTTGTATCATACATTTTTATATCATATTTTTTATAATTAGTTGTATCAAATGGAATTACATACATAAATTTTTCATAAGCAGGAAATTTAAAATCAACTGGAAGTCCATTTATTGTAACTCGATGATTTGTTAAATCATCTGCTTTTATTTCTTGATTTTTATCAATTTGTATTTTAAAATTTTTATTTCTTATATCATTTAATATAGAATATTCAGTATATGTGTTATATGTAGCATTATATTTAGGAGAAACAGTTCGTAAAACATTATTTATTTTATTACTCATTATATTTTATAATTAAAATTTTATAATTAAAAATATTATACTACTTTACTATAATATTTTTATAGAATTATTATTACCAATTATTATTTCATACTACATTATATTTACTACATAATATTTACTATTACATTATATTTTTAACAAACTACTTTTTTAATAATACCTATTCCTCGTGTTTGTCCTTCACGAAAAATAAATTTATCATTTTCTTGAATAAATTCTGGTCTATAAATAAATCTAAATTTAATTCTACATTTATCACCTGCTCGTATATTTATTTTATCATAAATATCTACAATTTGTGCACATTGTACAATTTTGTTACAATTAATAATTGGTTGATAATTCTTTGAAATTGTTGTTGAATGTGTATGCATAATAATTACATCTGCTTCAAATTCATATGCTGTAAATTTCTTACAATCTTCTACATCAGCACTCATTAAATAAATTCCTTTTTTATAATCCAATTTCTTTAAATCAATATTTTTTTGTGTACATTTAATTGCAATACATCCACTTTCGTTACTTTCCATTTTATCAATATTTTGTTGAAAATTATCATGAAAAGACCTTATTATTACTGGATACCACATTCCGTGAAATGGTCCAATATATACATTATCATTCTTTTTAAAAATACCATTACATACTCGACCTGATAATACTGTACCTACACCATTTACTTGATAACTACGGTCTACTGAAAATATATTTGTATCTTTTAGTTGTGATGTTGTATTAAATAGTGTTAATTTATTATGTGTTTCAAAAAAATTATACACATTATTTATATATTTTTTTAATATATCAATATGTGTACCCGTTTTATTTGATACCGTAAATATAGGAATATGTTTTCTAATTTGGGTAATTGAATTCACATTTTCTTCATTCATATATATTAATTTTTTTTGTTTTAATTTCTTATTTATAATTTCTTCAATACTTGCTTTTGTTTTTTCTAATACATGTACTGGAGCAATATCCGTTTTAGTAATTACTACCATAAATGGTATATTTAATGCAATTGCTACATTCATATGCTCCTTGGTAATATCTGTTAAACCCATATTTGCCCCAATTACAACCATTCCATAATCTGGATAAAAACCACTCATTCCGTGTAATGTTGTTTTCAGATATTTTTCGTGTCCTGCTAAATCAATATATACAACAATTTTACCATCTTCATTTTTACTAAAATTTTGCGTTACTGATGATGTTTTACCACTATTTTTTTCATGACTAAATTGAGAAACTAGCGAACGAGCATAACCACGACCATCATCTAATACATTTTTAGTTAATACACCTGTAAGAGAACTTTTACCAGCATCTACATTACCTAATACAACAATTCGCAGTTCACGCATTTTTTAATAATATTTTATATATTTTAATATTCTTTCTTTTATATTTAGTTTAAAAGTTCTTTAATTTAAATTATTTTTAAATCAATTTTTTATTTTTTTAAATAAATTATTTTTTCGTAATTTATTTTTAAATAAATTTTAATTATAGTAGTAGAACTCTTTTATAAAAAATGAATAATTTTTCATTTGGGCAAATTAATATGGGAAATAGAAGAAAAATATTTAAACAAAATAAAGAAGAAGTTAGTGAAGAAGTTGTTCAAGAAGAAGAAAAAAAAATTCATGAACATATTAACGAAAAAAATGCAAATGGAATTTATGATTGTATTATTTGTTGTGAAGAATTTAAAAAAGAAGATATTTTATTTCCTTGTATTATTTCTAAAAATCATACAATTTGTGAATCTTGTTTTGAAGTTTGGAAAAGTAGTTGTTGTAAACAATATAAAGAAGTTACTTGTCCTATTTGTCGTACTTTAATTCCTAAAAATGGTACTTATACTTATTATTATGAAAATGGACTTGTTCGACAAGAAGTTAACTATTTAAATGATATACCACACGGATTAGTTCAATTATGGACACCTGAAGGTATTATTCAAAAAAAATTTTATACAAAAGATAATAAATATCACGGATTATGTGAAGATTATGATTTAAATGGTTATTTAGTTAAACGTGCTAATTATGATAATAATACTTTAGATGGATTATTTGAAGAATATTATCCTAATGAAATTTTAAAAGTGCGATGTTTTTATAAAAGTGGGTCTATTTGTGGTAATTACCAACTTTTTTATAATTCTTCATTACTTTTTATTGAATGTGAATGTGGACCAATTGGTGGTAAAATAAATGGTTTTTTTAAAGTTTATAATCAAGAAGGTGATTTAATTGAAAATTATATTTGCAAAAATGGACGTATTAATATTCATTTTGATGAAAATTTAAATGTTTCTTATTCTATAAAATCCGGTAATTTTGAACCTATGTCATTATAATTTTATTATATTACTTTTTTTCTTTTTATTTTTTTTAACAAATTATTATTTGTTAATAAAATATTTTTAAACATTTAATTTGAAGCTGGAGGTTCCTTTAACGTGTTTAAAGAGCGACAGTAGGGATACCACCTACAATTTTGGCACCAAGGGCAACACCGGCACCAAGACGAGTGCTGTCACCAATTTGACTTGAGAAGGTATCAAGAATGATGAGGGTTACAGCGGCGGTGATGGCAATAATAACAACTTCTTCCATCTTAAGTTTACGGCGACCAACTGCCCAAGCAGCGGCACCAACAGCAAGACCTTCAATAAGGTATTTAACAATGCGCATGACAATTTCCATTACGTCCATTTTGATTTTTTTATTTTCTATACTTATTATTACGATTTTTTTTTATTTTATTTCCTAAAAAATATTTATTTAAAAAATTATTTAAAAATTATTTTTTTTAAAAGTATATTATTTTAAAAATTTTCTATATATTTTTATAAAAATAAGTGAGTTTAAAGAACTTAAAATAAATATAATTAGAAGTTAAAGAAATTATTAAAAAATGTCATCAAATCAAATTGTAGAAGATTTCCTTGAAGCTGACGCTCAAATTAGAGGACAAAACTTTGTTTGTCTTTCATTTATTTCACCTGAAAAAATTCTTAAAAATAAAGAAGTTTTTAAAGTTACAAAATTCCTTGAATTTTTATTTAAAGATTCTAATTCATTAGCTGCTGATGGAAGTGTAATTCCTAGCCCCGCTCAAATTGCACGCGAAAAAATGCTTAAAGACCCTTCATCTATTACCTACGACGCTGTTAATGAAATGTATGAAGATTGGAAATATACTCGTGATGAAGACCTTGAAGCTTCATTTGCTGAAAAAAATGATTTCCATACTACTACTCGTGGTCTTAAAGTTCGTGGTGTTTATGAAACTGAACGTGAAGCAAAGGTTCGTGCTCAAGTTCTTCAACGCAAAGACCCTTCATTCCACGTTTTTGTTGGACAAGTTGGTTATTGGCTTCCTTGGGACCCTAGTGCTGATGGAGTAGCTGAACAAGAATATACTGAAGGTGCTCTTAATGAACTTGTTAAGAAATATAAAGAAAACTTACAACAACGTGATGACCATTATGAAGAAGTCAAACGTGAGAAACTTGAAAGAATTCGTAAAGAAAATGAAGAGAAACGCAAGAAACTTATTGAATCTGGTGTTACTGGTAGCCATCTTCACAGTGCTGAAGATAGTAAGAAGAATGTTGAAAATCTTCGTGAAATGGCTGATAAAGCTGATAGTGGTGAAAAAGCTGATTCAGTACCAAATTATTTAGAAAAGAATGATACAATTGGTTCAACTGTTTCAGATTCAACTGTATCTAATGTAGCTGAAAGTGAACCACTTAATGGATTTAAAGATGAAAATATGAGTAATCTTGAAAGTATGGACCCTTGGATGAGAAGAAAAGTTGAAGAAGAAGCAGCAAAGGAAGCAGAACTTGCTAAAATTGCTGAAATCCAACCTTCTGAATCTGCTTAAATCATAAAGAAAATAATTTATAAAAAATAATTTAATTATATAATAAAATTTAATATTAAAAGAAATTTAATATTAAAAATAATAAATAAGAAATACGAAATAAAATAATATGAATATAATAAGAGAAATAATTATAATATGAATACATTTTATTATCTTTTATCAGCATTATTTTATATCACTATTAATGATTTATTAAATATATTTGTATTTCCTTTAGAAAATGATATACCATTGCAAAATTATGAAATTGTAAAAAGTTTAACAAATTTTAAATTAACTATTTTTACTGCTTTTTTTATACTTCTTATTATAAAACATAACCATCATAAACTGATTGAAAATATTTATATTGCAATTATTTATATAAAATATGCTTCCCTTTTTTATTTTCATAATAATTTTAACCAAAAAGAAGAGTATATTAAACGTGTACTTATGTGGCTTTTTACTACACCTGCAATGTTATCTATGTTAGCTAAAGTAAATAATTTAGACTTTAATGATTTAAAACCATATTATCATATTCTTCCAACTGCTTTACATTTAATATCAATTCCTTATATGAATCATATATATTATAAATATTTTTATATATATGCTTTTTTATGCCAAACATATTTTATATATAATTTAAATCGATTATCACATTATAAATATATACGAATTTTTATTGCAATTTGGCTAATGTTTGGTACTATAAATAGTTTATTATTATCAAATATTATTGACCATAATACTTCAGTATTATATTATGTATTAACTGATTTAATAGCTAAATTTATGACAATGTCAATTATATATGATTTAGAAGAATTTCGGATTGAATTAGGTAATCAAATGGATTTACAATCATTTCATTTAGTAACAAATATGTTAACAACCATACATAAATATAAAGAAGAAAATCAAATATCTAAAGAATGTAATAATGTAATCAATTATTTATCAGAAACAATTAAAAGTATTATTCCACGTAATAAAAATAATGTTGCTAAAATTGAATTACTTAAAAAAATATTACCTTATGATTTAGATGATAAATATTTATTAACAAATATAAATCGTTATCAAAAACACGAAGATATATGTATTTTATTTACTGATATTGTTAATTATTCTGAATTTTCTAATAAATTATCAGAATCAGTTTTATATGAACTATTAAATAATATTTATACACAATTTGATATTCGTTTGCGAAAATATAAATCATTACAAAAAATTGAAACCATTGGTGACACATATATGATTGTTGGAGATTTAACAAAACATTATAATAAAAGAGATTATGTAAATGAAATGATTTTTATGGCATTTGATTTAATTCAAATTGCAAATTCAATTGTGTTACCTAATAAAGAGTTTTTAAATATAAGAGTTGGAATACATATTGGTGATGTTGTTATTGGTATATTAGGAATAGATATACCACGACTTTGTGTAATTGGAAATAACGTAAATTTTACATCACGATTAGAAAGTAGTTCTGAAAAAAATAAAGTTCATATAAGTAATGAAATATATGAAGTTATAAAAGATAATGAAGCATATGATTTTGAAAAACGTATAAATATAAATCTTAAAAATATTGGAGTTTATGATACTTATTTTGTTACTTTGAGTTCCCTTTTTAAGGAAGGGAACGCAAGAGCAGAGCAGAGCAGAGCAGAATTGTAATGAAGCTTTAATTAAAATTTTAATTTAATTAAAAATTATTTGAAAAAATACACATATTTAAAAAATTTAATATTAAAATATATTTATAGCTGGGAAGTTCGAAAGAAACCCAAAGAGGGTTTCTTTCAATTGTATACAATCGGTTTTCGCAAATCATTATGAGGAATACGTGCTACTACTTCTTCTGCACACTTCTTAAATGATACTGCGCTTCCATCAAATGATGAATATAATGATTCACTGCTATCTAATCCAACAATTGAACCAAACATACCACCATTCATTGGTAAATCATTTGCATATTCCCAACGGTCAGGTAATCCACGACTTGGTCTTGATGCAATTTTTCCGCTATCAACACTGTTGAAAGGCCTGGGAGAAACAGAAACTGAATTTTGAGGTGTGGAAACAGGTGATATAAAATTAGTATTACTATTTTTATTTTTAACAACTGCTTTAGAATCATCATCATTATTTTTATTTATTTTATAAAATTTAGTATAATCTAGTACATTTGATTCAAAATTAGGAACATTTAATGAATCCATTTTATCATAAGTATTTGCTGGAGTAATAGTATTTGGTAAATTCTTTCTATTTTCCTTCTTTTTTTGATTATTCATAGTTTCCATATTTTTAAAAGTTAAATCAGGAACTTGTTCTTCTTGAAAATGTTCTTTAGAATCATTTAAATTTGTTATTAATAAGTGTACTAAAATTATAATTATTAAAGCATTTATTAAAATATTAAAATGTATCATTTTTTACTAAAATATATATTATTTTATAATATCTACTTTATTTACTTATTTTATTTTTATTTTTTTAACAATTTATTTTTAAAACAATTTATTATTATAAATAAATTAAAAAAAATGATTTTAAAAAGAATTTAAAAAGAAAATAAATTATATTTAATATATATATTTATTATATAATTAAATATTTAGTTATATTTTAATAAAAATGAGTGCTCGTGAAAAATTTATATCACTACTTCAACAACATATTTCAAATGTTGATGATTGTTATACTATAGAACAATCTGTTTATGATTATACCGTAGAACAAGCTAAAATTAAAGGTATTCTTGAAAATATTGATGACCGATTTTTTAAACGGATTTATGTAAATAAATGCTATACTCTTATTCTTAATATTGATACTACTTCATATGTTCAAAATAAACAATTTATTGAAAATATTAAAAATCACAATTTTGATTTATCAAAAATTGCTTATCTTTCTCCTCAAGAAATTCATCAAGAACATTGGAAAAAATATATTGACAAACAAAGTGCCACTGATGAATTTATTTATAATCGTCATGTAGGTGTACGAACAACTACTTACACATGTTCAAAATGTAAGAAAAATGATTGCTCTTATTATCAACTTCAAGTACGTTGTAATGATGAACCTATGACTACTTTCGTTAATTGTCTTAATTGTGGTAATCGTTGGTCTTATTAAATTTATTTTTATAACCTATTATTTTATATTTTTATAGTTTATATTTTTTATTATAAATATAATTCATATTTATAATATTATAATAAATAAGATTGTTTCAAAAATGAATTATAAAAAAAATGGATATATAATTTATCATTCTCATATTATTCAAGATTATACATTTGTACCAATAAATATAAATGATTTTGATGGAAATTTATATGAAAAAAAAATTGTAACAAAAAATAATTTAGAAATATATTTTCAAAATGAAAAATTTATTTTAAAAAATGGAACTCATTATTTTCCTACTTTATCATCTTTACATACATTATTAATCCATAATAATTATTCTTTACTAAATGATCAAGAAAAAAATGATTTATTAAAAAATGTTGAAATATATAAAATATATAAACCGTCTGAATTAATTGTTTCTAAAATTTATAAAGATAAACAAATTATTATTGATAAATTTTTTAAAGATGATAATCATACTAAATCTATTTCACATATTTCTTCTTTTTATACACTATTTATTACAAATATAACTCATCATAAATATAATTATATATTTTCAATATATGATAATATTCTTACTTTTTCTAAATATTTACAAATTAATCATACTGTTAAAGATAGTATTAATTATCAAGTTTATAATTCATCTAATTATATAGAAAAAAGAATAAATAATATTGAATATAAAGGAAAAATTAAAAATGTTATTAATGATGAATCTATTGTTGAAAATATATTAACTTCATTAAATAATCAAAAAATTATTGAAGATAATTATATTAATACTCATTTACTTGAATATAAATATGAAAATGATAATTCTAATTTTTTAAAAATTAAATATTATAATAAAGATCATAATATTTTAAGAAAAAAATTAAAAGATGAATATATGATTATTTTAAGACCTCCTAAATTTGATGAATATATTGATTTATATGAACCATATTCAGATGATAAAATTCAAGAAATGTGGAAATCTCATTTTGATATTATTCAATCTTTAGAAAATGATAAAGTAATTACTTTTTGTATTGTATAGTATAATTTTTTATATAGTATAATTTTATTATTTTTTTTAATATATTTATTTAGAATATAAATATATAAATTATGATTTTAAAATATTTACCACTCATTTATTTAAATCACAATCGCCATAAAATAGAAAGTTATATATATCGTTATTTTACAAATAGTAAATTATATTTTATACCACAAAAAATTAATTATGCTTTATATAATTATTATTATAATATAAAAAAAGATTTTTACAAAATAAATAATAAATAAGTTAAAAATAATAAATAAGTAAAATTTTTTTATTTTTTTTTTATATAATCTTATATGATTATATGAAAAATGAATTCTATTAAATTTCTAATTAATTCAAATATTAAAAATAAAAGTATTGTATTACCAAAATTAATTAATTCATTTATTTTAAATAAAATAGATTCTTCACATATTTTAGTTGTTTTTGGTGGTTGTGAACATATTTTTTTTGAAAAATGTGACAATTATAATATTTTAGGCGTTACTCATAATAGTATTGATTTTACAGCACTTATTTCTGTTATTGAACACGTTTATTCTTTAATTGATAATAATTTTTCAATTCCCGATTATTGGTTTTATTTACATGATACATGTGAATTAGGAGAAAATTTTTATAATAATTTAAATAATTTTTTTAAAAATAACGATTTTGAATACAATACATTACCATTAACTTATTACAAAAGTATGAATATTGGTTTATATAAATATACTTTTTTATTAAATAATAAAAATAAAATTTTACAATTACGTTCTTCTAATATTCCAACTTTAGAAGAAATACAACATTTAAAAAAAATTGGTGTATTTCACGAAGATTTTATATTTTATTTAGATACTAAAAATCATAATAATAATAAATCTTTTTTTAAATCTTTTACAAATAATAATGATAAAGATAGAATTATACTTAATGATAATAATCCAATTATTATTTACGAAAATTCAAATATATTACGTATTATTGAATATTTTAAAATACTTGATTTTTATAAATATAAAGCAAATTGGGAATTAAAAGAAATATATATTTTAAACCCTTAATCTAATAAATCTTTATAATAATTATATATTGTTTCATAAGTATATTCATTTTGATATGCTCGTGTTATTCGTTTTTTACACAATAAATCAAAAGATGACCCTAAATCAAATGCACTTATTAATTTTCCATACTTTTTATATAAACGATATATTAAAACTTTTGCACTTAAACCACAACTTGTTAATAAAATAATTTTTTTATTTTGATTATTATTTATAATTTCTATAATTTGATTATTAATTTCATTTATTTTTAAATATAAAGATGATTTTGGTGTTTCCACAAAAAATTGTGCTGAAAATAAATTTTTTAATAATATATTATCATTATTTGATATTACTATTTTTATGATATTACTATCTTCTTTAATACTTTTTACAAATTCATACATATTATTATTACTTAATCCTTTTTTATCATTCATTATTAAATGATAATCTACAAATGGAATTATTTTATTACTTGTATAAGAATAAGATGATAAATAATCTATTTCAGGTTTATAATGCCATTTACCTATACACACTTGATTTTCATTATTATGATTTACAAAATATAAAAATGCTTCTTTTAATTCTAAAGACAATTCAGGAAAATATATATCATTATCACAATTTGCACCATATTTTTCTTGAACATTATCACTTACTTTCATACATTCTACTTCACCATCACCATATTTTACAAATATTATTTGTTTATGCTCTTTGATATTTTTTATTATTTCTTCTAATGTAATATTTTTTTTATAAAAAAAATGAAATTCTTGATAATATTCTAATTTATTCATAATACTTATACTCTTTTTATTACTTATTTTTTTTTATTATTTTTAACTTAAAAACAATCATTATATATAAATATATAGTTATTTATAAAAATGGAATCTAATATTAAGCAACCTATTATATCTTTAAAAAGTGATAAAGATTATCCTTTTAATCCAATGAATGTAATTGGACATAAAGTAAGTGATGCAATTCGCTATTTTGAACTACATAATATTCAATATAATTTTAAAAATTGTAATATTGAATTTTGTCATTTAGGTATTTATCAAAGTTATCCTGAAGGAACTCATATTTATAAAATATATGATTATAAAATTAAAAATAAAGATAATGCAATTATTACACATTTTGAAGGTGTTACTGGAAAACCATTATGTTATGTAAATAATGATGTACCTACAATTACTATAAATGGAAATATATTTAGTACAATTGGAAATATATAATGTATTATAATAAAAATAAATAAGTATATTTTTGTTAAAATAATTCTTATAATTAAATATAATCATAAAAATGTTTGAAAATAAATTAAAATTTTTAATAAATTCTAATACTAAAAATTTTTTATACACTTTTCCAAAATTAATTGAATCTTTCCCACAATATGTTTCTAATGAAGATATTTTAGTTGTTGTTGGAAATTCTGATGCAGTAGCTTTTACTAAATGCGAACGCTTTTGTAAATTAGAAGTTCAACATAATAGTGTTGATTATACTGCTTTTATTGCTTTAATTGAAGAAAATGATTTACTTATAAAATCAAACTTCGTTATTCCAGAATTTTGGTTTTATTTACACGATACATGTGAATTAGGTAAAGAGTTTATACCAAAATTAAGTACTTTTGTACCGTCATTCACAAAAAATAAATCCGTTACATTATTCCCTTCTATGAACTTAGGAGTTTATAAACATTCTTTTTTTTTCAAAGACCCGCAAATTTTACTTTCAAAACGTTCTTCAAATAATCCATCTTATGACGAAGTTTATCAATTAAAAGTAGGATGTGTTAAAACAGAAGATTTTCTTTTTAAAATTGAAAATGATATTCCTTTTACTGGAAATGTAAAAGGAGTAAAAGGTGTTGGTCCACGAAGAATTTATAAAGGTGTTGCGCGAATTACAGAATATTATGAAGTTTTAGATTTATATAAATATAAAGCAAATTGGAATGGTATTTCTCCAAAAGATAATGTTTCAAAATATAAATTAGACCCATAGGTTGGAGCTCGAAGAGCCAGCCCAAAGGGCCCTAAGGTTCCATCCAAACCTCCTCGTAGGGAAACCAAGGTTTCCCTTACCAAATGGTTATTCATTAATGCCCTTTAGGGCATTAGATGAAATATCAACCCTTCCTTATTAATAATTATTTTTTTAATAAATATTTAATTTATTAAAAATATTTTTAGTTGCGAGAAGTTCGTAAGAAACCAAAGCGGTTTCTTACTATGTTTCAATAAAAATGTTAAGAAATATTATTATTAAGAATTAAAACTATTTTTCTGTAACTTATTTTTGAAACAATGTTCGGGTAAATCATATACTTAAGAACTTTTTAACAAATTAATTAATTTGTTAATTTGTTAACAAAATTATTTATAATATAAAGAAATTTATAAAAAATAAAAAATTCTTATTTTATGTGGATATAAAGGAGTTCGTATATATAGTATTAGAATAGCTGGGAATTGCTATTCTTCCTCGTTAGCTCAGTTGGTTAGAGCATACGACTGTTAATCGTGAGGTCATAGGTTCGATCCCTATACGAGGAGTCCCAATATATTTTTCAAAAAGATTTTGAAAAGTATTTATTTAGAAAAAATAATTTTAATAGCTGGAGGTTTCTTATAATTAATTTGTGTATGGAACTTCAGAACCTGTTATAGCAGTTGCACCAAATCCATTCCAATTTGTACCAGTAGTCATTTGTGAACCTAAACGACGCCACCACATATTACTATATTGGCGTTTTTGAGCATCATTTAAACCAACACATTGTGTAGTAGAAACGATTGGAAATAATTCTGGATTACGTGTCATTAAAGTATATATTCTTTGTTGATTATATTGAGCTGTTTGGAATCTACATTGTTGATTTTGAACGCATTTTTCTTGAGTGCAAATATTAGGAAGAATTACATTTTGATTTTCCATATAATTATTATAATTTTGAAAAGTACGACAATTAATTTGATTTTGAGGCATTTTTACTTTTACTATAATAACGTAATATTTTATTATATAAAATAAATAATAAAAATATAATATTTATTTAGAATAGAAAATGAGTAATAATGTATTAAAAAAACATAATAATTATGAACAAATTTTAGATGTAAATGAATTTAAAAAATTTGATAATATTTTTAGGAAAAAAAATAATAATACACAAAATATGGAATTAACATCACCATTTGAAAATCCATTTATACAACATTTATTATTTGATTCATATATAAAAGAAGAATTTGGAAATAATCCACTAGTTTCTGCTGAAACATTTTATAAAATAATACATTATTTTTCTTCTTATATGAAAAATAAAAAAATTAATATAAAAAGTAATATAAATATTCATCAAGATGTATTATCTCATATTAATAACCAACTTTCATTTGCAATTAAAAATTATTTATATTTTAATGATAAAAGTGATATAAATAAAATTAAAATAAAAAGTATTAATGAAATATTTAAAGAACTTTATATACAAAAAGAAGTACTGATTTTAGGTGGATGGATTAGTTCAACTAATGGTCATTCAATTACAATTCATATACGTGAAAATGAAGAAAATAATTATGATGTTTGTATATTTAATTCTGGACAAGGTGTTCAATATCAAAGTATTAGTTCAAAACAATATATTGGAATTAAAATAAAAAATGCAAATAAAAATCAAATTATTGATTTAATTAATTTAATTAAATTTTGTATTTATAATGGTAATGAAAAAAAAACATATTTAAATAGTATAAATGCTTTAAAGAAAAATTTTTCAATAAGTTTAAAAGATAAAGATATTACATATAATGATAAAGTTATTACTTTATTTTCTGAATTAGATAAAAGAAATACTATTTCTATAAATAATTTATCTAATCCATTTAATCAAAAAAAAACTATATATCCATTAAATGATGAAGAAAAAGAGCTTTTAAATAATGATAAATTAGGATATACATATTACGAATTAGAAAATATTAAAACACTAATTAATACAATTAATATGTTTAATCAAAGATTTGATATTTATTATATAACAAATAATTGTAGTGAAAATTATGATACATATTTTTATTCAAGCTTATTTGAGATTTTTAAAACAAATAGTAAAATAGGGATTTTTAAAGATGCATTACAAATGTCTGGTTCATGTTCATTTTTTTCTATTTTTTATTATATTAAATATAATTTATTTAAAAAAACAAATCCATATTTTTTTGAATTATTTTATACTTTTATAAAAAAAAATACAATTTCTTATTTAATACAATTTTTAATAAATGTTGATAAAGAATTAAATAAAAATAATAAAAATATTTTATTAAATTCAAATAAATTAAATATTTTCACAAATACTTTTTATTTACTATTAAAAGATAATCCTTTAAATGAAAAAATTAAAAATATTATTTTAAATTCTTTAAATAACATTTATTCATATAAATATATTGATAAAAATACAGAACAAATTACTTTACCTAAAATTATTAAAGATGATAATGAATTTAAAAATGTTACAAATGATATATTTACACATTTTAAAAATTTAAAAAATAAATATATAAAATTTTTAAATAATAATAATTCTGAATTAACTGAAAATATAGATTTTATGTATAATAATAATAATGAAATTGTTTATATTTTTTATATATCTGATATATTTTTTACTAATTATTCAAATGATCATTATTTTTATGATGATGATTATTCTTTATTTAATAAAAATAATAAAAAGACTATATATATGCTCAAATCATATAAAACTTATTTAGAAAAAAATGATAATATTAAAAATAATATATTAGTATTATATAAATCAGTTATAATTGATATATTTAATACTATTTTTAAAATAATAGAAAATAAAAAATATATAATTAAACAAAATCAAGAATTAAATTATATTTATAATAAAAAAATAGCTAGTATTCAACCACAAAATAAATATGATTATTATATAAACAATTTATCATCTATATATTTTATAAATAAAAATAATATTACACGTTACAATAATATATTTGATTTTTTATTACTATATTTTTTATTAAAAGCTGAAAATAAAAAACCAAAAGAAACAGAAAATATTAATTTATCTGATAAATTTTATAAAATAGATGATAATACTAAACATTATATATTAAGTACATTTTTATTAGATAAAATAAATAAACATTCAAATAATATTTTATCATTTTTATCATTTATTTCATTTAATATAAATATAAATGAATATTATGATTTACTTTTAGAACATAAAAATTTATTCTTTTGTAAAAATAATAATTTAATTCAATTAATTTATCCGTATGATATGTATGAATTAGATGAATTTTTAATAATACAAGAAAAATATGTTTCTTCTATACAATCTTCTATTAGTTATAGTCATAATATAATATCTTTTATTAATAAAGAATACTTATTAAATAAATGTTCTGAAGTTTCAAATTTAAAAAATATTAATGGCGAACTTTTATTATCAGAAACTATACAATTTATGCAAAATAATAAATTAAACGATAGCTTATTATATCAATCATTAAATTTTTCAAATTCACATTTTACATTTAAACATTTATTTACTCTATATTTATCAAATCTTATTTTAAATAAATTTAATAATGAATTTTTATATGAAACAACTAATAATGGAAATAATAAAACTTACTTTATGAATACAATTGATTTACCAAATTCTAATCCAATATTATTAATTACAGATATAGATTTAAAAAATAATCAATTTATTAATGAATATTTTAGTATTATAAAAAATATTGATATGAAATTATTTATTGATGAATGTAAAAAATATATAAATGTAAATAATTATAATGTTGTATATTTATTAATTATTTATAATATATTTAATAAAGAAAAAGAACTTTTTAAAGATCCATATTTTATATCTACTTTTAAAAATACACATTTATATGATTTTTTAAATAAAAATTATTTTGAATATCAATTATTTAAACCAAATTTTAAATTAAGCAAATATAATTTACATTTATTTGAAGAATTTGAAAATAGTATTAAAGATATAAATCAATTATATATTCAAAAATATAAAAAATATAATTATAATAATTTACAAAGTTTATTTTTATTTACTTTAAATAATAATAATGACTTTTTAAATGAATTATATATTAATTATGAAAAATATTTAGAATCAAATAATACAAATTTATTAATTAAAACAATTACTAATAAAGATTTTGAACAAAAAGAAATTGAAGAATTAATTAAAAAAAATTTATCTAATTATAATATTTTTAAAGAATTAAATATAAATAATTTATATATACATAATAATGATAATAATAATAATGATAATAATAATAATGAAAAAGTTAAAAATATTTTGTATTTTAATATTTTAAATAAAAAAATTATTAAATATAATTTTACGTTACAAAATAATAAATTATATTTTCAAAATAAAGATGGAAATAATTATGAATATGTAAAAAATAATCCTAATAATAAATTATTATATATTTTTAATAATAATAATTTTAATTATTTTACTTTTAAAAAAGATTCATTTTTTATATATTTATTATTAGAAAATTCAAATTATATTTATTTATATAATGAATCAAATAATACTTATTTTTTATATGATATAATAAATAATGAAAGTTATAATATAATTTTAAATAAAGATCAATTAAAAGAAAATAAAATATTTAACTTTTATTATGGTAATGTTGATAATATTTTACTTTTACAAAATATTAAAACATATGAGTTTAAAATTATTTTGTTTATGTCAACACATTATATTAAAAATAAACTTGATTCTAATAAAAATAATAAATTATTTATTTTTGGAAATAAACTAACTGATGAACAACTAATAGATATTCCAAATAATATGTTTTATATTTCATTATATTCGTTTGATAATAATTTATTTACAATAAAATCAAATGATATTAAAGATATATCATATTATATGTTATCTCTTGGATTAAATTATCAATATTTACCATTATACAATATTTATAATCTTTATAAAAATTTAATAAACAATTATAAAAATTTAATAAATAATTATGATAAAAATGATAATTTTATTATAAATATTAATAGTAATTTTATTGAAAATAATTATTATAATAACCCATTATGGTCATATTTTAGTAATGTAAATAGTAGATCATATTTTATTTCAACAAATGTTATAAATCCATTAAAATTAAAAGATATTAAAAAAGATAAAAATGATATAATTATTGATAATATTCATAAAATTATATCAAATTTTTTTGAATCTTTTAAAAAAATTGATTTAACATCACTTAAAAAAGTAAAAGTATTATCTAATTTTAATAATACATTAAAAGATTTTTATGATTCTATTTGTTTTTATTGTAAATCAAATAAAATTATTAAATATATAAATAATCATTTAAATGAAAATAATCATGCAAATGAAAGTAATCATGAAAATAAAAGTAATCATGAAAATGAAAATGATAATAAAAGTAAAACTAAAAAAATATTTAATTTATTTTTTAATTTAAAAAATAAAAAATATGATTCATTACAAAATCTTAATATACATTTTCATCATATTTATCAAAATAATATTTTAAATTCAATATTTACATATGTACCTAAAAAAAATAATAATAAACCTATATATTCTCAAATATTTGACATTGGAAATATGTATAATATGAATAATATTATATTAGAAAATAGAAAAATATTATATAATATAATGTATTTAAAAAATGTAATGCATATATTAAATGAAATTGAAAATATATTATTTACATCAAATAAAAAACGTACATATTATGAAAATTGTTTAACAATTGGTGAAATATATAAAAGTATTGATTTAAATGTAATTAATTCATATAACTCTTTACTTCAAAATAAAAAAGAAAAAACAATTTATGAAATATTAATTGAATTAGAAAATGGTTATTATATTCGTAAACAACAAACTGATTTTACAAATTTAATTTATAAAAATATACAAGAAAATAATTATGAAGTTGCATATCAATTATTAATGGGAATGGGTAAAAGTACATTAATTACACCACTTATATTATTTAAAGAATATTTTGAAAATAAAACAAATAAATTTGTTGTAATATTACCATCACATTTAGTAAATTCATCTTTTGATATATTTACAACATTTATTAAATATTTAAATAAAGATATGAATTTAATTAAAGTTAATGAAAAAATAAAATCTTTTAATGAAAATAATACAATTTATATTGTAAGTGATACAATTATTAAATATAGTTTATTAAATAATATTATGACTTTAAATGGAAATAGTAATTTAAAGACTATTATTAATGCATTTATTCACCAAGATACATTTGTTATTATGGATGAAATTGATTCAATGATTGACCCACTTAAAAGTAATTTAAATATTTCAACAAATATAAAACGACCTCACAAATTTGTATTAATTATTTTTGAATTATTATATGGTATATTAATAAATAATTATACTTTAAAAAATTTAAATAAAAGTATAGATACTTTACTTCAAAAATTATATACTGAAAATAATATAAATCTTACAAATCAATTAAAATCAAACTATTGGCAATCTAAATTAAAAATTAAATTAAATGAAATATTTTCTTTAGTATCTTCTTGGGACTTTAATAAAGAATATGGTTTTGGAGATTATGATGAAAAACAATTACTTAATTATTTTACTTGTATTCCTTTTGAAAAAATTAATAAACCTATTAATGGGTCTAAATTTACTGAATTTGAATTATATTTATCTGTTACTATTCTTGGATATATAAATTGTTGGAATAAAGAATATATACGTTATAAAGATTTAGAAAAATATGTACAACATATTTATGATTTTTTATTAAAAAATAAAAATTTAAATATAGATAATAATCTTTTAATTAAAACTTTTTATCCAAAATTTTATAATATTTTTAAAGATAATATAGAAGATATTTTAGATATTTTAGATATTTTAGATAATAATAGTAAATTAGAACCTTTATTAAAATCATTAATTGAATCAAAATCAAATGAAATTTTAACGTATAAAAATGAATTATTAAAAGAATATTTATTAAAAATTATTATTCCTGATTTTTTTAATATTGATGATAAACATTGGAATATTTCATTTATTGAAATTTTAGGATTAGTTAAGAAAAAAGTACTTTTTTCAGGAACACCTTACTTTAATATTCCATTAGAAGCAATAAATATTATGTTTGAAAAAAATGTTCCATATAATAAATTTATTGGAGGTGCTAATCATTATATAAATAATAATGATTATATAAATAATAATAATTACTTAGAAATTATTAAACAACAAAATAAAGAAAAAGAAGCTGCAACAAAAATACAAACTCAAATACGTATAAAACGTAATAAAAAACTTTTAGAAGAAAAGGAAAAACTTTTAGAAGAAAAGAAAAAACATAATGCTGCAACAAAAATACAAACTCAAATACGTATAAAACATAATAAAAAACTTTATAAAAAACTTTTAGAAGAAAAGGAAAAATTGAAAAAAGAAAAAAATGAAATAATGACAATAAAAAAAAAAGTTACAAATGAAATGCGTACTAAAATAAAAAATAAACTAAATAAAAAAATAAGAGATTTAAATGAATTAGTTAAAAATGTTAAAAGTCGTATTACATCTGATAAAATATTAAATAATAATTATAATTTAAATAATTATACATTAAAAGAATTTAATGTAAGAACTAATAAAATAAATTTATCTACAACAACTCTTAATAATCAAAATAAATTGGAAATTAATCAATATAAAAAATCATTAAATAAAAGTAAAAATAAAATTATATCAAATCGCACAAATATAATACCAGAAATAAATAAAGTAGTATCATTAAATAATATTAATTTAAAAATATCAAACAATTCATTTGTATCAAACAATTCATTTGTATCAAACAATTCATTTGTATCAAACAATAATTACATAACAACTTTAATAAATAGCATTATTAAAGATAATTATTCAGAAGGTGCAATTAAATCATCTTTTATTGGATTATTAATGGAGAAGAAACCAAAAATAAAATATAATGATTTAGTTGTATCTTCTTTAAATAAAGATGTATCTTCTTTAAATAAAGATGTATCTTCTTTAAATAAAGATGTATCTTCTTTAAATAAAGATGTATCTTCTTTAAATAAAGATGTATCTTCTTTAAATAAATCTAATAATGGAAAATATAATAATAATGAAAATAAATCATATTATAATTTAACTATTAATAATATTCAACTTAAATTTTCTAAAATAAATGAATTTTTATTATTACATTATTTATTTATAAAAAACAAAATATTAAATTATAATTCATTAATTGATGTTGGTGGTATTATTTTAGAAACGTCAAAAATAAATATTATTACTTTTTTATATAATGCTTTTAAAGGTAAACGCAAAATATTATATGTTAATGACCAAAATATTAAAATGATATATAATGGTATTGATTCTGAAACTATTTATAATAATGAAATTTTTGATACAAATGAATTATTTATTTATTATGACCAAAAAAATAGTGTTGGTATTGATTTTAAACAACCTATTTTTATGCATGGATTAGTTACAACATTACTTTCAAATAAAATTACTGATGTTGCTCAAGGTATATTTAGATTACGCAAAATGAATATAACACATACTATTGATTTTTATTTAAATCAAAATGATTATAATACATTAATTACAAATAATAATACAAATAGTAATACAAATAATAATACAAAGAATAATACAAAGAATAGTACAAATAATAATTTATTATTGAAATTATATAATGTACTTTTACAAAATGGTAATCAATATATAACAAATACATTACCATATATTCAATTACAAATATTAAAATATTTATATAGAAAAAAAAATAATAAATCAAGAGACTTTTTAGAAAATATTGATTATTTATTAGAATTAAAAGAAGATGAAAATATATTTTTTATATCTTTTATTAAAAAATTTAAAGAAACTTTTAATATTACAAGTAATATTAATATTAATAATGAAGATTTAATTTTTATGAATTCAATTACATATGAAATAGAAAAAGAAAAAGATACAAATGAAAATGAAAGTATATCAAAATCAGTTGAAAGGTCACAAATGAAATTAAAAGATTATCAATATAATAAACCTAGTAAAACTTATTTAACAAAATATAGTTTACTTAAAAAAGTATATAATTCTGATTTTATAAATGGTAATATATGTTTATCACAATTTATAAATTCAAATTTATCACCTTTAAATAATTCAAATATTATAAAATTTGGTTCAATAAATTATTGTATACATGAAATATTAGGAAATAAAATACATTTTAGTAATGAACTATTAGTTTATGCAAATGAAAAATTATTAAATCCTGCTAAAATATATTATGTAATTTATAATAATGATAAACATATATTTATTGGATATTTTGAATATTTAAATTTTATGCATAATTATCAATTATATAAAAATAATAATAATAATAATAATAATAATAATAATAATAATAAATTTAGTAAATTTCAAATTTATGATAATAATGGTATAAATGTTTTTAATAAACAAAATTTATTTAAATCAAATAATAATGGTATAAATAATAATGGTATAAATAATAAT
>JACCEC010590425.1_pt1 | contig 23209 bp, 17 predicted proteins | sample 7450121 | NCBI WGS metagenome assembly JACCEC01 (sample SAMN15323455, study PRJNA562643) | freshwater metagenome | isolation source: river surface water | place: USA:Blue River Watershed | collected 2017-08-18 | reverse complement strand
CCTGATTGGCCACTGAGTTTTGGATCTCTTAACCCAACGGGTTGGTGGGCTGATTTTGCCGTGCGGCTTGAGCATGGGCACCGACTTTACGCTGCTGGGGTGGGGGTGTTGGTCGGGGTGTTGGTCGCTTGGATTCATGGAAACATCCGCGCACTTGGGGTGGCCCTGTTGGTCGGGGTGCTGATTGGGGGAGTGGGTCGATCTCTCGGGCTTTCGGGTGAAGCGAGGATGCATCTCGGGCTGTGGTGTCCTGCTGCGGCGTTTCTTACTTCTTTGATGATTCGCGAGGTTTATCAGACGCGGGAGTTGGTTTTGCTCAGCCGGTTTGCGTTCTTGCTGGTTTGCCTTCAAGCCACGTTGGGTGGGTTCCGTGTGACTCAGGAAACGGCTGGTAGCGTCGATGTCGCCTTAGTTCTGAGAGTGTTTCACGGGTGTGTTGCACAGGTTTTCTTGGGTGTGCTGGTGACGATTTCGGCACTGTTGGTTTGCCGTGGGAGGTTCGGCGGTAGTGGCAGACCTGCGAGGTGGGTTCTCCTCGGGAGCCTTTTTTTCCAACTAGTGCTCGGGGCTACGATCCGGCACAAGGGGGCTGGTCTGGCCATCCCGACTTTCCCCGTTGCCGATCCGAGTGGCGCGTTGGTTCCTTCCGTTCACGGATTACTCGTGGATTTGCACTTCACCCACTCGCATGTTTTGCCGCTCTTTATTTTGGGATTGGTTGTTTGGGTGTTTCAGTCGGACTTGCGCAGGGGGGGGGCGCTGGTCGGGTTGAGGGCGTTGCCCCTAGTGTTGGTGGGGTGTCAGGTTGTGCTGGGTGTTTCCGTGATTTGGTCAGGGCGTTCGGCGGGAGTCACCACGTTGCATGTGCTAACTGGCGCATCACTTCTGGCCTCGGTCGTTTTGAACTTGTGCATTGATTCGATGCAGAAGCAACCGGCTCTGCGGGAGGGCGAGGTATGAGTGTCGGTCGAGTGGAGATTCCCGGAGCAGAACCTGGAGGCGAGGAGGTGCCCAGTTTCTTTGCGGATTTGATGGTTTTGACGAAAGTTCGTCTGAGTTTTTTGGTGCTCGTGACGACATTGACCGGATTTTGGTATTCTAAAACGTTGTCAGGGGTGGGGGCGTCTCAGGGTGGAGTCCTAACGACTGGAAACCTATTGAGTTGCCTTCATGTCATGATTGGGACGGCGTTTGCTGCATTTTCCGCTGCAGCATTGAATCAGTCATACGAGGGCGAGGTAGATTCTCGGATGGAGCGGACGAAAGATCGGCCTGTTCCTGCGGGGCGGATTGAGTCGGGTAAGGTGTTTAAGCTCGGGGTTGGGCTGGGGGTTGTTGGGGTGATTTATTTGGTTTTGTTTTCGGGATGGATGACCGCCGCTTTGGGTGCGTTGACCATTTTCATTTATGTGTGGGTTTATACTCCGATGAAGCAGCGGTCATTTGCTGCTGTGTATGTTGGAGCCGTATCTGGGGCTCTGCCGCCTCTCATGGGCTGGGTCGCCGCGGGGGGGAAGGGTTGGTGGGGCGGGTGGGTGCTTTTTTGTGTTCTGCTGTTTTGGCAGATGCCGCATTTTCTCGCGATTGCATGGCTGTATCGCGACGAATATGAGGCGGCCGGTCTAAAGATGCTTCCGTCAGAGGATCCGCAAGGTGAGCGCGCGGGTGGGATTGCTTTGGGATTTGCGGTGCTGCTGGCTGGAGCAGGCTTTTTTCCGTGGTTCACCGGGACCGTTACGGGGTTTCATCTCCCGCTTTCGGCTCTTCTAAACTTCTTCATGGTTGGGTCAGCTCTCGTGTTTCTTTTGGACCGGTCGAGGCTGACGGCTCGGCGTCTTTTCTTCGCGTCGATTGTTTATCTCCCCCTTCACTTGGCTTTATTTTTATGTTCGGTGAAGGGGTAACTGTTTTGCTGCGGTGGTTGGCTCGGGTGTGGGTCGGGCTTCTTTTCTTTCATTTTACGGGATGCGAATCGGATTCTTCCGTCGCGAAGCGCTGCATTGGCAACTATTGGCCGGTGCCGGATTTCTCGTTGGTCAACCAAGATGGATTGCCCTTTCGCAAGAGCGAGATGGGCGGAAAGGTTTGGGTGGTGGATTTCTTTTACACGACCTGTCCGGGGCCGTGTCCGGCACTGACGAGTCGGCTGAGCGACGTGCATCGGGCGTTTGCTGGAGATTCGAGGGTGGGGTTCCTTTCCATTTCGAGTGATCCGGTGAAGGACACTCCCGAGATTCTCAAGCGTTACGCGGAACGCTTTCAAGCGGACCAACGGTGGCAGTTTTTGACTGGAGATGAGGCAGGTGTGTTTGCGTTAGCGAATGAGGGGTTCAAGATGGGGATTGCGAAGGTGGAGGGCGCGCCGGAACCCGTTACGCACAGCACAAAGCTGGCGTTAGTGGATGAATCGGGCGTGGTAAGAGGTTTTTTCGAGGGGATTGGCGAGGAGGCGGGAAACGGAAAGGGGCGCAAAGAGTTGGTGAAGTGCATTCAGTATCTTTTGAAGAATCAATCTGTTACAAAATAGTATGGACGTGACTCAGCTTCCCTTGGTGAACGCCTCGCTCAATGCGACTGCGACCGTGCTGCTTCTTGCGGGAATCGTTGCGGTGAAGCGAGGCAACGCTCGGTTGCACTCGGGATTGATGATTGCCGCCATCGTGGTGTCAGCCTTGTTCCTGACGAGCTATCTCGTGTACCACTTCAACGTTGGAACCGTTACTCGCTTTACGCATCCCGGTTGGCCGAAGGCAGTGTACTTCTTCATCTTGTTCACCCACATCCCGCTGGCTGTCCTGGTTTTGCCACTTCTCGTTCGTACGGTTTGGCCAGCGTGGAAGGGCGATTTTGTTCTGCATCGGAAGCGAGCAAAAGTGACGTTCCCTGTTTGGCTTTATGTTTCGGTGACTGGGGTTCTCGTTTACCTGATGCTGTATGTTTGGTTCCCGCCGGCGGGGGTATAGGTTTCTTTTTGCCGCACTCGTCATATTTGCGAGTGGGTCGTGCGGTATTGCGGATGAAGCATTCAAGTGGTTTGAAAGCTGGAGGTTGAAAGGATGGGTCACGTATCCCTTCGAAAAGTTCGAAGCGGGTGAAACGCCAAAAGCCTGCGAAGCGGCCTTCGATGGGATGCGCTTGGCACGAGGGGAATCGGAATGCATGGGCTTGGTTTTGCGCGGGGAAAGTCCGTTGCGCGATGTGCGGATTGAAGTGGTTCAGGCGGGCACCGAACTTCCCTTGGATCATGGGGTGCGTGTCTCGGTTTGGCGCTTGGGGTACGTGTATGTGAGCGAGCCCAGTGGGGAACGAATCAAGGGGGGAATGCCGTTTCCCACGAGGCGAGGTGAGATTCCCGACATCCTGTCTGAATCAAAGGAGAACGTGATGCGGGTGAACCGTAACCTGCAGTTTCTCGTACGGATTGAGGCGTCACGAGAGGCGGTTGCGGGACCACGAGCCGCGGAGATTCGTCTTCGGTACCGGCGCGAGGCGTGGATGCCGCCAGAACACCCAACTGAGCATCGGTTGCGGTTTCCCATCGCGATTTCCGAAGTGGCGCTTCCCGCGAAGAGCCCGTTGATGAACACCACGTACCTGAGTCCGGCTAAGTTTAATCTCTCGGAACTTCCCCCGGATGAACGTGCTTCGACGATTCGGTTGTTCGCGAATGCGCGGCAGACGCCGCATCCCCTCTTGCCGGCTCCAAAAGTCACGATTCGAGATGGGCGCGTGGATGTTGATTCCTCCGCGTGGGAGCGCGCGGTGGATGAGGTATTGGCGGTTCACCCTGCTGCAGAGATGTTTGTACCTGCTTGGGCATCATATCCAGATCAGCGGCTTCAAGGGTTGTATTTTGTGCACCACCGACCGGCAGCCCTGACGCAGAAATGGTTTGGAGTTCCGATTTGCGAAGAAAATGGAGGGTTGAGCGAGGCGTTTAAAGATGTCTTTGGTCAATATCTTGCGCACGTCCAGTCGGTGATCAAATCGCGAGGGTGGGGAAATCGGTTTCACCTCGCCACAGTCGATGAACCGTACGCAGTGCATACGAGCGACCGCACCCAAGATACTCCTGCGAACAACTATCGACTGGTCGCGGAACTCGCTGCGCTCTACCGCGATAAAGCGCCATCGATTACACCTTTTGTGACTGGCGAGCCGTTTGATGAAGTGGGTGGGCTCGACAGGATTGGGCACTGGTGCGTTCGGAATCTGAGTAAGGCAACGCTGGTCAGGCAGGCTATTAACGGCACAGGAGCGGTGATGACGGTTTGCGATAACTATCGAAGTGCCATTGATTTTCCGGCCGTGGCACCTCGCACGCTTGGATGGCTCGCGTGGTCGGTGGGCGCTCGGGGTTGGCTGACCTTTGAGGCACTTTCCCAGTTTGAAGATGCCTACGAGGGAAGCGTCCTGACTTACCCCATGATTCATGGGCCGAGCGTGTGGGGCATGGGGCAGTTGTTTTATCCGAGGATGGGGCGTCCAGGTCTGATTGCGTCAGTTCGATGGGAAATGATGCGGGAGGGCGCTGAGGACTATGAACTGCTTTGGTGTCTGGCTCAACGTGTTGCGCGAAAGGAGGATTCGGAGGCGTGGTTGATGCGGGCTTCAAATCTCCTGGGACGACAGGCCTCGCGATTGGCTGGTGGCGTAGGTGATCCCGAAACGCAGAGCGCGACGCGAGTGCCTAATCCGCAGCATCATTCGGAGGTGCACTCGGTCCGACTGTTGGCACTTGATCTCCTTGAGGAGCCCAGTGCGAAGTGATCAGGCGAGAATGCTCTTCACCACTTTTCCGTGAACATCCGTCAGTCTGAATCGACGGCCCTGAAAATCGAAGGTGAGTCGCTCGTGATCAAGTCCAAGGCAGTGGAGAATGGTTGCCTGAAGGTCGTGAACGTGGACGGGATTTTCGACGACATGAAAGCCGAACTCATCGGTTTTTCCATACGTCAGTCCTCCTCGTATCCCCCCACCTGCTAACCACATGGAGTAAGACTGGGGGTGGTGATCTCTTCCGAGCGTTCGGCCAAGCGCCGGATTATTTTCAACCATGGGCGTTCGCCCAAACTCGCCACCCCAGACGACGAGGGTGGAATCGAGCAGGCCGCGCTCTTTGAGATCGTTGACGAGTGCGGCAGACGCTTGATCCGTTTTTTTGCAGTTGCCGGTGTGGTTGCCGACGAGTCCGGAGTGAGCGTCCCAGCCTTCGTGATAGATGTTGATGAATCGTACACCGCGCTCGACCATGCGCCGCGCGAGGAGGCAGGCGCGCGCGAAGGAGGGCTTGTCTGGTTCGCATCCGTACGCGTCAAGAGTGGCTTTGGATTCGCCTTTCAAATCCATCAGTTCCGGGGCGCTGGTTTGAAGGCGGAACGCCATTTCGTATGCGTCGAGCCTCGTCTGAATCTCGGGATCGCCAACGCGTTGGAGGCTCGACTTATTCAACGCCGACACCACCTCGAGCGTGTCTCGTTGCGCCTCCGTGTCGACGCCCTTGGGGGAGCTGACGTTCAGAATGGGGTCCCCTTGGTTTCTGAATCGGACGCCAGTGTATCCGGTTGGTAAAAAGCCGCTTGACCAGTTGGCGTTGCCGCCGCTGATGCCGGATCCCGTGCTCATCACCACAAATGCGGGCAGATCTTTTGACTCGGCCCCGAGCCCGTACGTTACCCACGATCCGATGCTAGGTCTGCCAGGTTGAGAAAACCCGGTGTTTAAAAAAATCTGCGCAGGCGCGTGGTTGAACTGATCGGTCGTGACCGAACGCACGAGACAGATGTCATCGATGACCTTCGCGAGATGCGGCAAGGTTTCGCTGAGTTCAGTTCCTGACTGTCCATGCCTCGAAAAAGCGAAGCGAGGTGCCATGACTGCCGCGTCTGAGCGGATGAATGCGTACCGTTGTCCGCCGATGACGGACGGAGGCAACGGCTTTCCATCAAAGCGCTGGAGAGCGGGCTTATTGTCGAAGAGATCGAGTTGGGAGGGCGCGCCTGCCATGAACAAGTGGATGACGGCCTTAGCCTTCGGAGTGAAGTGAGCTCCTGCGGGTGTTGCGGTGGAGGCAAACGACGAGCGCGAGCTGGCTATGAGACTGGCCAGTCCCATCTTGCCGAGGCCAATGCCGCACTCATTGAGAAACCATCTGCGAGAGGTGTGAGATGCTGGGTTCATGAGGCTTCAGTTTTTGGTGATGGTTTCGTCAAGGTTCATGAGTGCGCGCACGACAAGTGTCCACGCAGCGGATTCCACGGAGGTCGATTTTGCGGAGGACTGGAGCGCATCGGCTTTGAGTTCACCGGAAGTGAGCCGTGCGCGCTGTTTGGTGAGATAGCGTTGAAGGTTCTCGCGCTCAGATACGTCGGGCGATCTTCCGGTGAATCGGAGGTGCAGCTCTGTCAGGCGAGTCTCGTCGTCACCTGCTGACTCCGCAGCGACTTTGCCTGCGTGACGAGCCATCTCCATGAATGCGTCGTCATTCAGCAGGGTCAGAGATTGCAGCGGGGTATTGGTGCTCTCTCGCCGGGCCACGCACACTTCGCCGCTCGGTGCATCGAACGTTCCCAACATTGCGAAGGGAGCCGAGCGCTTCATGAAGGTGTACAGCGAGCGGCGATAGCGATCCTCGCCCTGACTCGTGTTCCATGCTCCACCGCCATAGGCTGCTTCGGTGACTCCCTGAGGTTGAGGAGGATAAACCGATGGACCAAACATTTTTGGCGAAAGAAGTCCGCTGGCGTGAAGCATGACGTCGCGGATTTGTTCGGCCTCAAGGCGTGAGCGCGGGCCGCGCGCGAGGAGGACATTTTCTGGATCTAATTTCAACGTTTCTGGAGTGACAACGGAGGACTGTTGATAGGTGCGGCTCGTGACAATCAATCGGTGCAACTTTTTCATGGACCAGCCGTTTTCTTGGAACTCGCGCGCTAACCAGTCGAGAAGTTCTGGATGCGAGGGGGCATCGCCTTGGATACCGAAGTCGGCTTGCGTTTTGACCATACCGCGACCGAAGAAGGCCGCCCAATGGCGGTTGACTAACACTCGCGCAGTGAGGGGATTCTCGGGTGAAACCAGCCATTTTGCGAAGTCGAGCCGCGAGTGAACCGGGGGTGTTGAAGGGGTTCTGAGCTGCTCTGGTATGTCAGGCTCGACCTGCGCTTTAGGTTGCAGGAACTCGCCCCGGTGATGGAGGTGCGTGATTCGCGGATGAGATTTTGGACGCTCGCGCAGAACTAAGGTTGTGGGTCCGGCGATCGGTCGCAGGAGGTCTTTAATGTGTTTCGAGTCCTGTGCGAGTTGAGGCGTGGACAGAAGGAATGCGTGAAGGAGGGTTTCTCTTTCTTGATGCGACCAAGTGGATGGGTTTCGCGTGAGAAGGACTTCCGTTTCGGTTGGGATATCAGTGGCCGACAGCTTGTTATTTGAGGTGGTGGCTGAGATGCGGAACTTTCCGAGCGAGCATGCGTAGTGGCGACCGAATCGCATTTTGATTCGGAGAGGGCCTGTTTTGGGTATCGGTTTGTCGAGGGAGAAGACGGCCCAACTTGCGACTCCTGGGCGCTTCGCGCACGACCATCCCGTTTGGGGATCTCCGTCGAGGGCGAGGGCTGCGGTGACGGGTGCGGAGCCGAAGTTGTTGGCGCTGTAACTTTCTGAAGCCCCGTTGAAGATCAACGGGAGATCATCCTGCGACGCTGAAAACTCTCCGAGGAAGAAATCACCTTTTGGACCTTCGTAGTAGGTGAGGCCGGGACCATTGGCGGGCAGAGAGGAGTCTGGGAGTGCTTCCAGCCGAAGCGCAGTCGTTCCTGCGGGAACCGCATCAAAATGAATGTCATAAGTGTCATCCTTGGAAATGTCTCCGGAGGCCAAGATGGAGTGGTCGGGAAGTGGGGTGAGCAGGGGCAGATTGGACGTGGCTTTTGCGGGTTTTAGTGGAGTCCACGTCGCGGCATGCGCGGACCGCTCGTTGATCCAAGCGGTGAAAGCTGCGTCGAGAGATTGTTTGCGTCGCTCTGCGAGTTGATCTGAGGACAGAGGAGTCGTTGGCACAGAGAGCCTGAACTTTCCGAGAACATGCTTTGATCCAAACTGCTGGTGTAGAACGACCCGCAACTGGATGCCGCTCTCCGCTTGGAACGGCTTTTCAAATCGGAACGTGGCTTCTCTGGAAACGTTGAGGGGGCCGCGCTTTGGACCAGGGTCGATGGCCCAGCCGGTTTTGGGTGAGAGATCAAAGGCGTCTTTCACTGGGAAACGGTCCTGCTCGATCGACGCCTCTGCGCTCGCGATGGCGAGCCTTGTTTCCTCAGCGTTTGGGGCGCCGATTGGCTTCGCGTAGACTTCAATCTCGGAGAGCACGAAGTTTCCATTTCTGGCCCGTCCCGGTCCTTCGGATGGAAGTCGCTTATCCGTGATTGCCTCCAGGCGAAGGGATGCGAGCGAACGCTCTGTGGTGCGGAGATGAATGGTAGTGGATTCTGTCTCAGGAGATTCCGCGAAGGTGATGATAGATCCCTCTGAATCGACTGTTGCTGGTTGAGCGCTGCTCTGGGTGACTGAGAGGACGGTTGGGATGGTCCACGGTCCGGTTTCGATGGGCCACTTCTCCGAGAGGTTCTTGAGAAGGGCATCGGCCTGCGCGCGGTTTTTCTGGGCGGCCTCATCTTGTTGTTGGTCGCGCAGTTCTAGCTCTGGTTCGTCCGCGTTATTGAGCAGCGCGAGGAGTTGATAGTATTCGCGATGAAGGATGGGGTCGCTTTTGTGGGTGTGGCACTGGGCGCAGCCGAGGGTTAATCCGAGCCAAGCTGAGCCGGTAGTGGCGACGCGATCGGTCATGGCGTGAAACCGAAACTCGAGAGGGTCAACTCCGCCCTCCTCGTTGATCATGGTGTTACGGTGGAATCCCGTCGCGATAAGCTGATCTCGAGTCGGCGAGGGGAGCATATCTCCCGCGATTTGTTCAATGGTGAACCGGTCGAAAGGCATGTCCTCGTTGAGTGCTCGAATGACCCAATCGCGGAAGGGCCAAATGGAGCGCGGACGGTCTTTTTCGTAACCGTTGGTGTCCGCGTAGCGCGCGAGGTCGAGCCACTTTTTTGCCCAGCGTTCTCCGTAGCGAGGTGAGGCAAGTAGCTGATCCACGGCTTTCTCATAGGCGTTATCCGAGCGGTCGTTCACAAACGCGCGAGTTTCGGCGGGAGTGGGGGGCAGTCCCACAAGATCGAGGCTGAGTCGGCGAAGGAGTGTCTCTTTCTGAGCGGGCCCGGAGGGGCGCAGCCCTTTTTGGGCGAGTTGCTCTCCGATAAAGCGATCGATGGGATGCGAGGAGAGATGTTTCGCTTGATGGTACGCGGGTGGGGTCGGTTTCAGGGGCGGCTGGAAGGACCAGTGCGGTTGATATTTTGCGCCCTCGCGAACCCATTGTGTCAGAACCTTTACATGGAGCGGTGAAAGGGCGTGCTTCGCCGACGGGGGCGGCATGATTTCATCGGGGTCTGTGGAGACGATGCGCCGGATGATTTCGCTCTTTTCGGGCGCGCTGGGAGTTATGGCAGTGGATCCTGATTCTCCGGCTTGCAGAGCGTCCTCGCGACGGTCGAGGCGGAGGTTTCCCTTTCGCGCACTTTCGTCGATGCCGTGGCACTTGAAGCAGTATTGAGCGAGGATTGGCCGGACTTCACGGGTGAAATCGACCTCGGCACGAAGCGGAGGACACAGGAGGAGTCCGAGAAAAATGGTCGGCGTGATGGCGAGTAGTTTCAGCATGGTGAGGGGCCTGTATTTGATAAAACTCCGGATTGGGGTAAGTTTAGCGCAGCTATGAGAAACATCCGAGTTGTGGTTTCACTGTGCACGGCCCTTGGTTTGGTCGCGTGCGAAACGGCAGAACAGTCCGCATTGTTAGGAGCCATGACCGGCGCAGCCATTGGTGGAATGGGGCGAGGTGCGAAGGGGCGTGACGTGGCTGCTGGGGCGCTCGTTGGGGGTGCTGCCGGTTATGTGGTTGGGCAGTACGGCGAGAATCAAAAAATGAAAGGACGCGCGGAGGCGGGAGGCGGGCCGCCGCCGGCTCCCTACGGTTCTGGGGTTCCGCAGGCTGCCCCAGCGCCGTCTTACCCTTATGCGAGGCCGAGCGCACAGCATGGATACGTCTTTAGCCCGTACACGAATCAGTTGGTGGACACTCGGCGTTACGCACCAGGGCAACCGGTCCGTGACCCAGGTAGCGGGCAGATTTTCATCAATCCTTGATGTCCTTAATCGGGGGCGATTTGAGCGGAGGGTAGTCCGCGCCCTCACAGGGAGAGAGTCCGAGCACGGCTTGGACTCTTGGTCATTGGTTTGATTAGGCGCTCACTCGTCTTTTCCGAGAAGGATAAAGTCGAACAGTTGTCCGTAACGGTGGGCGTCGAGGCGAATGTCCATTGGGGCGATTTGAACGCCGGAAGGGAGTGCGTCTCGATTGGTTACGGTGAGTTTGACTGGAAAACTTTGGCGGCCTTGACCTGCGATGGTGCCGGAAAGGGTCTGGGGTTCAGCTCGGATTCCGGGCGGAGTTTGGAGAGTGATTTGGTGGCTCTGCTGTGTCGTCCGAAAGTTCCGAACGGTGACCGTGACGGTTGTTGAGTCTTGTTGGCGCAAATCGACTCGGTAGGGGTAGGCGCTGACCCAGTAAGGATCGAACTGGTATTCGTAATCGGTATCGGGCAACAGCTCGCGGAAGCGCGAAATCATGCGCTCAGCCCATGCTTTGTAACGCTGAATCAAGGCGCTCGGATTGGTCATCAACACTCCGTGCGCACCGACGATGAGGTCAGGGTTGACGCGTTCCAAATACTTGGCCGCGACGAGATATCCCTCGCTGATAATCGCGCTGTTTTTGGCGTTTACGCATTCGTGTCCGTTCTGACTGGAGTCATTCGGATCGGCGAAGATGTTGTCGCCGGTAAAGACGATCTTTTTGCCATCGAGTTCGAGCCAGAGAGCGTTGCCGAACTCGGTTTGGCCGGGCATCCAATCGACATGAAGTTTGTACCCTTCCCATTCGATGATTTCTCCAGCCTTGAGAATCCGATCAATCTTCGCGCTCTCGAATCCGGCGTTGTACGCGCCAATCATCGCGGGGTAGTCGTACGCGCGCGGGTTCTCGCACTTGTCCGCGATGGAGTCCATTGTCCAAAACTTCACGCCGTGCTCTTGGAGCGCGGGAAAAAGAGTGAAGTGATCTCCGTGGGAGTGTGAGATCCAGCACGCGTCGATCTGCTTGAGGCCGAGGTGTTCTTTCATGTCGGCGATGAGGCGTTCGAGGACGACGCGCGAGAAGAGGCCGCAGTCGAGAAGAAGCGCGTGGCCGCTGTCTGCGATGAGGATTGCAAAGTTTTTTCCCGCCATCTCGGGTCCGAACATGTAGAGGTGCGGGGTGACTTGGACGATGGGGCCTGCCTTGGTTGGTTTGGTTGCGGGGTGCGGTCCACGCTTTGAGAGATTGTCGACTGGGTAGCCGCGCAGGTAATCGGGACGGAACGTTTCTAGGCGGGATTCGAAGGTTTGAAACTGTGCGGCTGCGTCTTTGATGACCGGACCGTGCGAGGGAAGTGCGGTGGAGGCTCCGAGAGCACTCAGCTTTTTGGCGGAAGCCATCAACGCGTCGATGCCTTTTGCAAAGCCGTAATCCCACTCACTATCGAACCAGTTTGTCATCCGCGCACCGTCGTGCATGACGCCACCGGAGAGGACGATGGATTCGTTCCCGCGTTTGAGCACGTAGCTGAGTGCGCCAGGAGAGTGGCCGGGTGTTGAGACGGCGGTGAGGGTTTGTGAGTTGAGGGACAGAGAGTCTCCCTCGACGAGCCATTCGGCGCATTTGAGTGGAGTGGCTGGTGGGCGAAGATAACTGGAGCCGTGGACCGCGAACTTGTCCGACAAGCGTGGCGTCCATTTTCGGAAGGACGTGGGCGCCTCGAGGAACGCCTGTTCGTCACGGGGAGCCGCGATGGGGACATTTTGCGGCGGGGTTTCGAGGCCTTGAAGAAGCTCGCGGTGGTGACTCGTCAGAAGGATTTTGGAGATGCGGGAGACCTTCAGTTCGGACAACGAGGGGAACAGCGAACCATCACCGGGATCGATGACGACGGCTTCCTCCCCCGAGCGAACGACGTACGAGTTACAGGTGGATGTCCATCGAAAGATGTCGCTTGCGACTTCCTCGAAGGCGGAGTGCGCGTTGGGGAAAACGGTGGCGAGGGCGACCAGCGACAGGAGGAATCGGCGTGTTGTCTTCACTGACTCGACTCAATCTCAGACGCGATTGGTTGCGAGGAAAATACGGGTGATTGGCGGCAGGCAAACTTGCCAGGCGATTTTCCGAGCGATGTGAAAAACGAGCGGTTTTTTGTGGCGCGAAAGAGCCTGCGATCGCGCGCGCTCGGGATTCAGGCTCCGGTTTTGAACGCGACTCTCAAATGTCTTTCATGGCCTCGGTGCTACTGCCAAACGTATTGGTGTTGATGCCGATTTGCTGGAGCATGCGAACGTACAAATTGCTCAAGGGAGTATTGTTGCTCCGGTCTTTTGCGACGTGTCCTTGGTGCTTGAATCCACCTCCTGCGAGGATGACCGGTAGGTTCTCACACGTGTGTGCGGAGGCGTTGCCGAGATTGCTGACGTTGAGGATTGCGGTGTGGTCGAAGAGCGATGCCGCTCCTTCTTTGACCTCTTGCATGCTGGCGAGGAAGCGGCTGAAAAGCTGGAGTTCGACTTCTTCAATCAGCGCAAGTTGCTCGATTTTTGCCCCGTCCTTGCCGTGATGTGATGCGTCGTGATGGGCCAGATTTAGACCGTCAAGCTTTGCGCGGCCTGCATCGCCCATCGTGAGTAAGATGACGCGTGTGGAATCCGTTTGAAGGGCAAGACGTGTCAGGTCGAACCAGAGGGTCTCACGTTCGTTGATGAGGTTCGGATCGGGGTCGCTTTTTGGTGCAGAGAAATCGACCTGAGGCTTCGGTTTGTTCAGCCACGCCTCGCTGCGGACGAGGCTCTGCTCCGCATCGCGCACGGAGCTAAACATGAGGTCGATGCGTTCACGATCTTCCTGTCCGAGCGTTCGGGAGAGGGCTTTCACTTCCGAGGTCACCTGGTCGAGGATGCTTCGGCCGGTTTGCAGTCGATGCATTTCGCCTGAGATTTCTTCCGGCGAGCCTGCGGTGAAGAGTTGTTTAAAAACTGCGATGGCGCTTCGTTCGCTCGGGACGGGTACTCCGCGCTCAGTCCACGAAAAGTTCCATTGCACGGGGGGGCCAATCACGAGATTTCGGTAGCGGGTTTCGCCTCCCATCCGTTCGGCTGCAAATTGATCGAGCGAGATGGTGTTGTGATGTTCCTTTGCAGGGTCCTTGATGCGGTCCCATGGCACACCGGTGAAAAGCCCCGGCTCGCTATGATGGTCGTTGTATTTCAGGTGTGAGACACCGGAGAAAACGGTGAAACGTCCCCGATGTGCGTCGAGATGCTTGAGGTAGCGGGTGCTTTCGTAACTGAGTCCGGGTGTTTCAGGAAAAAAGAAGGGCGCGTGTATGCCGAGGTTGCGTGCGATGAGGAGCAGACGCTTGGGCGACGTTGTCTCGGTTGCGTGCGCTCGGCGGGGCAGCATGGCTTCGAGTGCTGGCAACGCGAGGCAAACCGCCCCAGCGCGGAAGAACGACCGGCGATGGATTGGAGTGCGGAGATTGAGGTGGGATGCATTCATTTGTGGAGGAAAGGTCTGGATTGGACGATGGCGAGCACGAGGCTTCGGAGACCAAAGTTCTGTGAGCGGGTTTGTGCGACGATGGAGGCAATGTCTTCGCGGTCGGCAAACTGAACGGGAGCTCCGGTCGCGTAGGTCAGAAGTTTTTCTGCGAGAGCCGAGACAATGCGCTCGGGATTTTCCAGCAGCACTGACTTGTATTCGGTCACATCGCCAAAAGTTCGTCCATCAGGCATTCGGTAACCCCGTTCCACTGCCGGCCCGCGGTGGATTTGGCGGCCCGCAAAGCGGGGCAGTTTGATGACAGATCCGGTGTGGGCAGGCATGCGGTAGAAGTCGCGCCATCCGCCGATTGCGTCAAATGTCTCCAGTGCGAACCCGGGTGGATCAATGATGTTGTGGCAGCCCATGCATGCGGGCGTGTTGCGATGTTTCGCGAGTTGTTCACGGATGGTCGTCGCGCCACGAATATCGGGCTCGATTTTCGTCACGTCCTCAGGAGGCGGGCGTGGCGTCACCCCGAGAATCCGTTCGTTGACCCATTTGCCGCGCAGAATGGGTGAGGTCTTTGCGCCATCGGCTGTTACTTTCAGAATACTCGCTTGCGTAAGAAATCCTCCGCGCCGGCTATCTGCAGCAAGAGAAACCTTTCGCATCTCGTATCCGTGAAGTTCGGGCAAATCGTAGAGAGCGCTCAGCAGTTCATTGGCGTAGGTCCAGTCGCTTTTGATGGATTCGAGGACGTTTCGATTCTCAGCAAGTAGCTCATGAAAAAAGCGCCGAGTTTCCTGCTCTGCCGCGACAATCATCGACGGCGTGATTTCGGCGTACAGTACTCCGTCGGGGGAGGTCGCATTGATTTTTTTCAGGTCGAGCCACTGATCGACGAATGATTGCTCGAACCGCGTTGATCGCGGGTCTTCGAGCATCCGATGAACCTGTTTCGTGCGGCCCTCATGTGTTTCCAGTTCTCCTTCTCGGGCGGCGCGGAGGAGAGCTTCGTCGGGTGCAGTATTCCACAGGAAGTAGGAGAGTCGGCTGGCGAGAGTGTGGCCATCAAGTGCGCCTGGCTCCTCTTCAAGGAGGAGAAAATGAGGCGAGCAGAGGATGGATTTGTATCCGTCGAGCATCGCCCGATGGAATGGCACTCCTCGGTCGAGGGCGGCGTGTACCTTTGCGACATGCGCGGTTGCAACTTCGTCTGGGACGGGGCGTCGAAATGCCTTTGGCATGAAGCGTCGGAGGAGCCGCGAAGCATCTTCCTTGGGTGCTTTTGAGACGGGCATTGACGGGTCTGGTTTTCCCTTCACTGGAGGCACGCCTGTGAGCTTCGAGACCGGTTCGACCGAGAGATCATCGAAAAGCTCGCGGAAGCCCATGCTTGAGCCGGTATCCATTGTTCCATCGGGCTTGAGTGGTCCTTCCAGTTTGAGGCGGCTCAGCAGTATCACGCGACCGGTCCACCGTTCTCCCTTCTTCGCGAGATCCAGTACTCGGTTTCGGTCTTCCAGTGCGGGACCAAACACATGGATGTGCTGAAGAGCATCCAGTTGAAGCTCGGTGGTGACGGTGCGCGGTTGATCCTCCGGTACATCAAACCACAGGCTCGTCTCGGGCGCGTAGGGGCGCATCGTTTTCCAATCAAGGATGCCGAGCGCAACCGGAAGTGGATGCCCTCCGTTGTTCCGAGCCTGCGCCGTGAAGGTGACACGGAAACGTCCGCTCCGAGGTGAGTTTGGCGCCAAGATAGTAAGGTACGGGTAGTTCAGGTGCGATGGGATCACCATGGCGTCGCCTTCAACCCAGCTTCCCCAGTTAGTGAACTCTTTTTCTCGGCCACTAAAAATTTTCGCACCGGTGGTGTCATGATTCACTTCGCCGCCTCGTAGAATGGCTTGGGTTAGGGCTTTGTCGGCTGCCTCTTGGTAAGCTGAAAAATGGGCGGCTGACAGGGTTAACCCTTCACCGACTTTGTCGAAACCGGACGTCACTGCGTCGTCTGGAAAGAGCGAGCGGAGGTCTGTGTGGATATGAAGCAGGTCGTTAACCGTCGTTTCGTATTCCAGTCGGGTCAGGCGGCGCACGGGGCCGCGGCCGTGTTGTGTTTGTCGAGCAAGTGATGCCGTTCGGAGAGCGCTACCGAGCCCGGCGAGAAAGTCTTTGCGCTCTTCCGCCGAGGGTTGGGCCTTATCCTTTGGCGGCATTTCGCCTTGGGCAACGCGGTCGAAAACGGACTCCCAAGTGAGTGCGCTCTTTTTCGAAGAGAGCTCGATTTTTTCCAAATCGAGCCCCGCCTTGTGTGTCGCGGCATCATGACAATCGAAGCAATAGGTCTCCGCAAATTCGCGCACACCGGCGCGAGAGAGGGGAGCGGTCAGACAGGCGAGTGCCACGCAAAGGAGAGAACTCAGCGCGAAACGATTCATATTCATTCAGGAGTTCCGGGTTCCCGAGTTGGGGGTAGCACTCGAACTTTCAAATCGTCCACATATTGTGCAGGGAACTTTGCAACGCCCTCCAAAAGCGCTGGAACCCGCTGGACGACACCGCATTCGAAGACCAGAAAATCAGCATTAGCCGGCAATGCCATCGTCGTGCCAACCCATTGCCATCGTCCCGTCAGCGTCGCTGGCACTTCACGCTTCGCCAGGCTTGTACTCGCTTGATCCCATTTGGCCCATAGTGAAGGTGCGTCTGATATTTGCCCCTCGAAAGCGGCTGCCTTCACCACCCAGTGCCGGTGTTCCTCCGGCGTGTTTTGCCCCTGTGCAAACCATGCACTGACTTCAATTTGACTTCCCGGCTTCAATCCGGCGTTGCGCAGGGGTTTTAAATCAATCACGCGAATCGCTTCCCCAACATAGTTGGCGCGAGCGCTTGTCGGTTGCGCATTATCCGCACGTAGAAAACGCCACATCTTTTCGCCGCTTCGCGGGGTCACACCCGGTTGCGATCCAACAATTTCAGCGAAGTCGCCGCCCCATAGACCTGTTGCCGTCGGCACCCCTGTCGCTTGCGGGGCTGGATCATCCTCGAAGCCTGCCTCAAAGAGGGAGAGCGTTTTCCAAGGTGGCAGCGTTATGTAGCCGAAGACGACCGTGGTACACAGCATTCCGAATGCGATTCCGGCGGTTGCAGTGGCCAAGGCTCGCCACGAGAGCCAAGTTTTCCAGATGCTGTGACGTGTTTCGGCTCCCCGTCCAGAACCGTCGATTGCTCTGGAAACGCGTTGCAGAAAAATGGCGCCGTCCGCATCGAGTGGCTGAGTACGAGAGATGATTGATTCAACAAAAGCAGCGTCGGTAGGTTCCGCTTCAAGACGGAGAAGCGCATCCAACTCGAGCTGCCCTCGGATGTGCCAAGCTAACTCTGGATTGGACCGGATGTGATCCGCAATCAGCAGATCATCGTGGGGCTCAGCCTCCCCTTCAATGAGACGCGTAAGGGCGGCTTGGAGGGCACTGTCTGGGTGAATGTCCATAGGGTTAGGGTGCTGATTCCACGAGCCGTCGGTTAATGCAGGTATGAAGGGCGCTGCGCAGTCGAAATAAGGCCTGCCGAACATCACCCGCCGTTCGGCCCTCTCGGCTCGCTATCACCGCTGGCGAGAGGTTCTCGAAGTAGCGTAGTTGGACCAGTTGCCGAGATCGCGCAGGCATCTCCGCGAGACAGCTACGCAACGCTTCGCGTTTGTCGCGCCCGTCTGCGGGCTGCGCATCGGCCGAGGTCATAAGAATGTCCGCGACGTGTTCCGCCATCAATCGCTGCCGACGGTCTTCGCGGCGGAGTTCTTTGCTAACAAGAAAGCGGGCAATGGTTCGCACCCATGCGCCGAAATTTGTTCCCCGTTCAAAGGTGTGCAGCTTGCCGAATGCTACAACGAACGCTTCTTGTGCGACGTCGTCCGCTGATTCGGCTCGTAGTCCCAAGCTGCGGATAAACGCGCGAAGGCCCGCCTGTTCATGGCGGACTTGTTCAATGAACCAGTCGTAATCTGGGGGCTGAAAACTCACGTCTCACTACACCCGTGAAAGCGTCGACGTTACGAAGTTTTTCTAAAAAAGCGGCACGCATCCGGCCAAGTCAGGTTTGTGTTGGCATCCGGAAATCAGTCTCGGTCGCAAGGGCGCGGGTGAGGAGCTTGAGGTAGCGGGCTTTTGGGATGGCGCAGGCGCCAAAGGTCTCGAGATGAGGAGTTGTCCACTGAGTATCGAGCAGGACGAAGCGGCGGGCTTGCAGGTGATGGACGAGGCCGACGAGGGCGAATTTTGAGGCGTCGGTTTCGCGATGGAACATGGATTCGCCAAAGAACGCGCCGCGAAGTGCGACGCCATAGAGCCCGCCAACGAGAGAGTCCTCGCGCCATGCTTCGACCGAGTGCGCCAAGCCGTGGTGGTGGAGGGTGCAATAGGTTTCGAGGATGGGTTCTGTGATCCACGTTTCAGGACGCTCCGCGCACGCCTGCATGACCTCGCGGAAACTCGTGTTAAAGCGCACCTCGAACCGTTGCTTTTTCAGTGCGCGTTGAAGGCCGTGCGGGATGTGAAAGGCGTCGAGCGGAATGATCCCGCGCGGGTCGGGACTGTACCATTCGATGCCGTCCTCGGAGCCCATCGGAAAAACGCCGGAAACGTAAGCCTCGATGAGGAGTTCCGGGGTGAGTTCGGACGGGTTCATCGTCGTTTGGCGACGCGGATCCGTGGTTAAACGAGCGGGCGTTTTGTGAGCATGGTCGGGGTTGTCTCCTTGACCATGATTTTTGAGTTACGTCCGCTGAGCTCCCATTTCTTGCGACGGTCTGGGGGAAGAACGTCGGGACTGGCTTCGGTGAAGCCGCCTTTTTGTTGGAAGAAGTTGAAGGCTTGGGTGGAGAGAGCGATCAGGCGTTTCGCCCCTTTTTTTGCGGCAATCTGTTCCGCAAAAGCCATTAGCTTGCGGCCGTATCCTTGTCCCTCGTGGCTTTTTGCTACGTAGAGGCACGCGAGCTCTGCGGCTTCGGAATCGGGGTGTTGATGGACGGCGACGCATCCGGCGAGGCTGCGATCAATTTCGAGCAGCCAGTAGTCGTCCAGTTGGGCGAGGAGGTCTGCCCGAGAGCGTTTCACGAGTTCCGCGTTGATGATGGATTCGCGGATGAGCGACATGACGGCGCGAACATCCTTTTTGAGGGCCCGCCGGATCTGTTGGTACTCGTTGGAGTACACCATGGTGCCGATGCCTTCGTGACTGAAGATCTCGGAGAGGAGGGCCTCGTTTTGGGTGCCGTCGAGGAGGTGGACGCGCGGGACACCGGCGCGGCAAGCGCGGGCTGCGCACTCGATTTTCGATGCGAGTGCGGGTTGAACCTGCGCGCGCCGTTTGCGGACGAGATCTTCAGCTTCCGCGACGGACATTTGGCGAACGACATCTTCGCCGGAGCGGAGTGCTCCGTTTTGCGAGAGGTAGATAACTTTGAGAGCGCGAAGGGACTCTGCGATTTCGACGGCGACAGAGTCGGAGTTGACGCGAAAGGTGCGACCTTCGCCATCGAAGCCGATGGGGGGGACGATGGGAATAATGCCCTCGTTGAGAAGGAGTTGAAGGGAGTGCGTGTCGACGCGTTCAACTTTGCCGGTATTGAGTTGGTCGACGCCGCTGATGATGCCTGTGGGGTGGGCGATGATGCAGTTTGCGTACGCTGCGCGCAGATCGACCGAGGTGAGCCCCTGCATGAGTTCGTGCAGAACGTTGTTGGACGCTTCAATGGCGAGCCGCAGGGTCGCGTCGTCCGTGATGCCGGTGCCGTCCCAACTCGAAATGGGGATGTTCCGTTCAGAAGAGAGTTGCTGGATTTGAGCGCCGGCTCCGTGAATGAGGATGACCTTGATACTGAGTGATCTCAGGACGGCGATGTCGAGGAGCAGGTTGGTTAGGTTGGGTGACGCTGCGATGTCGCCATCGATGGCTACCACGAAGGTTTTTTCGCGGAAGCGCGGGACGTATTGAAGGATACCGCGGAGATCAGAGACTTTCATGAAAGACAGGAGAACTTCATAGAGCAGCGGAAGGAGGGAATCTTCAAGAGTCAAAAGCAGCTTCCGTCGAAGTCGTGTCGGCTGGGGGTTTTGCGCGGAAGAATGAGAGCGCGGATTTTCCGTACGACCGCGAGTCGATGAGATCCCAAACGGCGGGGTTGGACGGAGGATGGTGGGGGTTGTGCTCGATCACGAGGACGCCTTTCTCGCGGAGGTGTTGAGGAAGGCGTTTATCGAGGAGGAGCTTAGTGGCGAAATCGGTGTCGCCCTGCTGCTTAAGATAGGGAGGGTCGGCGAGAATCAGGTGCACGGGAGGGATGAGGGAGCCGAAAAAGCCAAAGACATCGGACCGGACGACTTGGGCGCGGCGATCAAGCTTTGCCTTCACGAGGTTCTGTCGGATGCACTCGACGGCAATGGAGTCCGATTCAACAAACGTTGCGTGTTCGGCTCCGCGGCTGAGGGCTTCGATGCCGAGGGAACCTGTCCCGGCGAAGAGGTCGAGCACGCGAATCCCGTCGAGGTCTTGTCCCACCATGGAGAACAGCGCGGATCGCACGCGATCCATGGACGGGCGAAGTTCCGTTTTCGGCGATTGGAGGGAAAGTCCGCGGGCGGTGCCGGAGGTGATGCGCATGGGGGTTAGCGGTCGGGCTGGGCTGGGTCGGGCTTGGGGTCTTGTCGGTTTTTGGGGCGGAGGAGGTCGAGGAGGCCGGACGTTTTGGATTTGAGGATGGCTTTGGCGATTTTTTCGAGGATGTCGAGATGGGGTTTGGTGGTGGTGCCGAGGAGGTTGAAGCGGAGGGTGCGTTGTCCCTTCTCGTCAGGTGGCGAGACGGATTCTCCGAGATCTTCGAGCCATTTTGCGGAGGAGAGCTTTTGAGGGAGCAGGAGACTGCACGCAAGATTCAGCGTGTTGTCAGGACGTATCACGCCGCCTACAGCGAGGGTCGAAACGGGGGAATCGATGGTGAGTTTTTCGAGGAGGATGGATCCGTTTTGGATGCTGAATCGGGACGTGAAGGGTTTTGGATGAAGCTGTGAAAGCTCATTGGAACCGGCTACTTGGCCCAGAGTGCGGACGATTTGAAGGGGGCGAAAATCGATTTGATGGAAGTCGAGGTCGCCTTGACCGGACAGTTGGTCTTTGCCTGCAAGGCTGCCGGTGAGATGGATTTGTCCGGACACGATTCCGTTGAGACTTGTGGGGTTGCCTTCGAGATCTTTATCGGGGAGCGGAAGATTTTTTAGCTGGGCTTCGAGCGCGTGGGTTTGAGTGTCGGTGTGAAGGTCTGCTTTGAGGGTGAGGGATCCGTCTCCTGTGGGCAGGGTGAGTTCTTGGAGTTGGAGGTGAGAGCGTTCGAGGGAAAGGGCCGCCCGCCAGGGGGCAGTTCGGAAGGTTCCCAGAACCTCGGCTGATGGGCCGGAGAGGGTGCCGGTGAGGTGGTTTTTTGCCACACTGTCGAGCGTGCCGGAGATGGCGCTGCCTCGGAAGAGGGGGCGCAGGTGAGAGTCGATGACGTCGACGGTTGCATCGCGAATCTCAATGTGGGCAGGCCAAAGGCGGACGCGTGAGCGCGGTTTTTTCGCGGCTTCCTCGCGGGGTGAGGCTTCCTGCTTTGGCGAATTGTTTACCGCATCGGGAGTCGCGGGTTTTGCGAGGGAGATGTTGGCGGAGGGGCGTGAGAGCGTGACTCGGTCGGGGTAGAGTTTTCCTCGGAGTAGTGGAGAGATTTCGAACCGGAGCCGCACTGACTGAATCTGCGCAGTGGTGGCGTTTGACGCGCTGAAGCGCACGCGGGAGAGCTCGATGCCTCGGAAACCGCGCGGGGAGATGCGTTCGATGGCGATGCGTCCTTTGAAGGCGGTCGACAGGCGGGATTCAATCTCCTGACGCAACAGGTTTGAGGAGAGAAAGGTGTGGGAGGCGAGAAACAGGAGGACGGCAATCAGTGCGGGGATGAGTACCCAGCGGAACCTCAGGTGACGAAGTGATTGCACGGTTGAGAACTTAAAGCGTCTTGAGGTCCAAGTGAAGAGGAACGAGAGTCACGCGTTTCACGTCCATGGTCGCCCGCGCCGAGTCTGTTTGTTTGATTGTAAATCCGTTTTCGCAACGGATGCGTGTTTCGTTGCAGGGTGATTTGGGGGGGATTTCGATGCGAGGGGCGCGGCTTTGCTACACGACAGCGCCAGGCCATGCGGCTGATTTAGCGCAGCAGGCTGTCGAGGAGGGGTTTGAGCGGATTGTTGCGGGGGGCGGTGACGGCACCGTGAACGAGGTGGTGTCGGGGATTGTGCGGTCAGATTTTGCGAGTCGCGTGATTCTTGGAGTGCTTCCGCTGGGGACGATGAACGTGTTTGCGTTGGAAATGGGGATTCCGCGGGATTTGGAAACGGCGTGGCACATTGCGCGGTTTGGCGGTGTGCGGACGAATGATTTGCCGATGGCGAACGGGCGTCCGTTTCTGCAACTGGCTGGCATTGGGTATGATGGAGACATTGTTGCGGCCGTGACTTCGCCCGCAAAGGCGCGGTGGGGGGCGATGGCGTATTTGATGGCTGCGATGCGAGTGGGATCGCGTCCGTTACCGCGATTTGAGGTCGAGTTGGAAGGGGAAGGAGTTCGCGAGGCGGAATGGGTATTGGTGGGGAATGGACGCTTTTATGGCGGCCCCATTCCGGTGTTCCGTGGAGCGGCGGTCGATGATGGGTTGCTGGATGTTGTGGTGGTGAAGCGGGTCACGCCGTTTGTGAGCGCGGCGGCGGTTGCGGGCGTGATGGCGGGGCGGTTGGATGCGGTGCCTGGCGTGGAATGTTTTCGCGGTCGGCGGGTGGCGGTGCGGGGACCGGTGGCTGCGGAGATTGACGGAGAGTATGTGGGGCATGGGGATATGACGCTGGACGTTGGGCGTCAGACCCTTCGGGTTGCATGCGTTTGAGCCGAACCTAGCGATTGGTGGGGGCAATGATGCGGTTTATACGCTTATGCTTCTTAAGGAGAATGAGATGAGGATAAGCCGTGGCGCTTCACGGGGGGCAGTAGGTGAGCCGAGAGCGGGAATGGGTACAGGCTCCAGCAGGCATCCTGGCGGACTTTGCGTGAAACCTGTTCTGCAAATGGGTGCGCTCAATCCAAGTTCCGCAGTTGGAAAGACCGTTTTGTTGATTTGCAATGGGTTGTGCTGAAGATTAGCCGTTTTTCTCCACTACATTTCGTGCCGTTTTGGACCGCGGTAGTGGAGTTCCGGTGCCCCAACGGGGCACACTATGCCAGTCTGGGGCATCGCCCCAGTAAGAGAGCAAAAGCCCTGTAGGGGCGAGGTACGTTGTTACGCCCCTACAGGGCTTGGGAAAGGGGGGGGTGGGCACACACCTGGGCCCGTTGGCCCACGCTAGCATGAGAAGCGCCGTTGGCGCTGGGAGGGGGTGGCCTTTTGGG
>JACCEC012843588.1_pt1 | contig 23216 bp, 11 predicted proteins | sample 7450121 | NCBI WGS metagenome assembly JACCEC01 (sample SAMN15323455, study PRJNA562643) | freshwater metagenome | isolation source: river surface water | place: USA:Blue River Watershed | collected 2017-08-18 | reverse complement strand
TCCATATAGCTCCTGAAGGTGATTGGTATTGATGTCGCTAACTTTTTCTGTATTCAGTGCCATATCTTTTACTTTAGTTTTTACGAAAGTCTGAATTGTTGTTAATAAAACTTGGGGTGTAAATGGCTTACTAATAAAGTCGTTCATACCAGCTTGGATAGCTTTGCTTTTTTGATCGAGCATAGCAGAGGCTGTCAAGGCAATAATAGGGGTGTATTTATTCAAATTTTGTGTATTTCTAATGTTGATAGTTGCTTCATAGCCATCCATGTGGGGCATCTGTATGTCCATCAAAATAATGTCAAAGGTTTTGGTATTTGCCAGCTCAACTGCTTTTTTACCATCATGGGCAATTGTAAAAGGTAAATTCCATTTATTTAGCAAGTTACTTATATATTTCTGATTCATCAGATTATCTTCTGCCACTAATACATGACAACCTTCTATATTTTTTGGAGCATTCTGTATTTCGTTAATGTGATTTAGGGTAATTTCGGTCGAAATTCCTAAGGGCAATGTAAAAGTAAAAATTGAACCTTTTCCTACTTGACTCTTCACATCAATTTTCCCACCACATGTCTCTACTAACTGTTTCGTAATTGTCAGCCCTAATCCCGTGCCTTTATGTTTGTGCCCTTCAGAATTAATTTGTATGAATTTTTGGAAAATGACATCTAATTTTTCTTCTTCAATGCCACAACCTGTATCTTGAATTTTAAACTCAAGTACGGCAGTATTGTCATGAAGGCTTATTTGCCTTACTTCAATATTGATACTACCATTTTCTGTAAATTTTTCTGCATTACCTATTAAATTGAGCAAAATTTGATTGAGTAATAGTGGATCACCTAAGTAAAGCCCTTCAATTCGGGCATCTACCATCAGGTTCAGTTCGATGGGTCTATCACCGATTTTAATCTGAAAAAGTCTTTGAGTACTTTTTAATAATCCCAAAAGGTCGAAAGGTTTGCTGTCGGTTTCTATTTTTCCTGAGTCGATTTTTGCCATATCCAATAAATCTGAAATTAAGCCTAACAAAAAATCTGCCGAATTTTTGAGAATATCAAGATATTCGTATTGTTGTTTGGTAGGACGTGTGTCGAATAAAAGGTGGGTCATGCCGATAATAGCATTGAGAGGAGTGCGTATTTCATGGCTCATATTTGCCAAGAATTGTTTTTCAGCTTGACTGGCATCCTCTGCTAATTTTTTTGCTTTTTCGAGTTCTTCTTCGAGTTTTTTTCTTTCGGTGATGTCATAATGGATACCCATAGAGCCAATAAGTTGCCCATTGTCATCAAAAATGGGAGTTCCACTGATTATTACCCAAGCAATTCCTCCATCTTTTCGATAGAGAGGTATTTCGTAGGAGCTTGCATTTCCTTTTTGTCTCTCAATGAGGTGTTTATAAAAAGTATCTTCTCCTTCTTTTACCATGAATAAATCAATGGCACTTTTACCGATAATTTCATATTCTTCGTAACCCAACATTTTACAAAATCTATCATTTGCACGGATAATTATTTCGTTTATATCCACTTCCAATAGCCCTAAAGCCATGTTGGTCATAATGCCTCTATATTTTTCCTCACTTTTTCGGATAAGTTCTTGGGCGTTGAATTGTGCTGTAATATCTGTATATTCCCAAAGATGCCCACGGTATTTCCCTTCAACAAAAATCGGAATAAAATCTCTTTGGAGTATTTTACCATCCTTCATCTTGAGTTTTTCTTTTACAAATATTTCTTTTTTCTCAAGGATTTGTTTGGTAATAAGCTCATAAGATTCAGGTTGCTCAAATAAGTTTTTTGAAGAATTGATATAATTTACGGTTGGGGTGCCAATCAAACTTTCGGGGCGATTGAAGATATAAAACATATCGCAATAAAGCTGATTTACCAGAATAATATTTCCGTTCTCGTCTTCGGCTAATACCCCTTTTTGTAAATTGGTAATTAAGGTCGAAAGTCTTTTTTGAGTGGTTCTTAAATTATCTTCTGCAATTTTTCGGTCATGAATATCACGTGCAACAGCGATTAATTCGTACTCATTTTCTGCAATATCAATCATTTTTACTGTTTGTCCAATCCAAAGTATTTCTCCAGCATGATTGATTATTGGTAATTCAATATAAGTAGATACAATTTTATCTTGTATCATTTTTTTGTAAAATTCTGAAACTTTCTCGTGGAAATCGGGGTGTATGAAATCATTATAATGCCTGCCCAGAACGTCGCTTTCTGTATAACCCAATCGTTGCTGTACTACAGGATTAATATAAGTAAAAACTCCTTCAATATTGACTTTATAAATAATATCTTGAGCTGACTCAATTAATTCTTGGTATTTTTGTTCTGATTCTTGATATTTTAGAACTTCTTTTCGAATTTGTTGAGCTAAATCTTGGTTCAAATGTATAAGCTTGCTGTTGGCTTCATATAGTTCCAAGGCTTTACTTTCTAAAATTTCTTCTGCCTGTTTTCGTGCTTGTTTTTCTCGTTGCAAGCTTCTTTCTAATATCTCAATAGTTGTGTCCATGCACGGAATTATTGCCTTTGAATGATAAATGTTACTAAACTTCTGTCTTCACGAAGAGGAATGAGTTCTACGGTGCCTTTTTCTGAAAAATATTCCATACAACCTTCGATAAGCCCGATGCCTAAATCTGCCATTTTTCGGTTTGAATGGTAATTCATTTTGAGGTATTTTTCGCTTTGTTCCAATAGCTCAAAGTGTGGAAGTTCCGCTTCTGGGTAGAGTTTTCGTACCTCAACATGGATATGGCTTTCGATAGAAGCCAATAATTGGAAACTATTATGATATTGATTCATGATATGCGGATAACTTTTGGTAAAAGCATGAAATAGGTATTTTCCGAAAGTTTGCAGTACGGCATTGATTGATGTATGGGTTTGTTGGCTCAGTTGTGTTACAAGCTCAAACATTTCTTGGTGCTGATAAGTCCCAACAGATGTATAAACCCCACCTGAAGGCAGATTGGAATGGAGAATGATGCGGTCAACCATCTCGATAGAATATTGATGCTCAACCATTTCCAGAAATTCTGTAAAAATGATACCTTTCATACGTATTTCAGCAAATTATAATATGTTTTTTGGGTTATGTTATAGTTTAAAGAAAACTTTCTAAGGTTTTCGTCTTTTTACATCTATGTGGTCAATGTCTCCTAATAAAAATCCGAAAGGGCGGAGTGCCTCTACCGAATCAAAAATTACTTTTATGATGGCTGTCAATGGTAATGCTAAAACTAATCCTCCAATTCCCCACAAATTTCCGAAAATAATCAAAGCAATAATAGCTGCCATGGAATTTATACTCACTTTGCCACCAACAATATAAGGAGTAATAAAATTTCCTTCCAAAAATTGTACAATTCCGAATAGACCTGCTACTGCCACCGAGTACCAACCTGAATCTTTGGTTACTAATGCAAATATAATCGGCAAAATAGAGCCTATTGCGATACCGATATAAGGTAGAAGTATCATAAATGCAGCAAAGAAACCGAAAAATAGTGCATGATCGATGCCCAAAGCAAATAGCCCTACCGAATTCAAAATCCCAACCACTACAATGACCATGATCAATCCGACGACATAATTGATTACTACCTCTTTAATTTTCTTCAAAACTACATCTACTCGATGGCTACTGACGGACTTGAATGCTTTATAAAAAAATACCCGTATGAAATCTCTATACAATAATAATAAAAATACATACATTGGTATAATTGTTAAATTCCCTAATAAATTAGTTGTTAAGGATAAGGTATCGCCGATAAACGAACTATTATTTTTAATAAATTCGTTGATATATTGCTGGCTTTGTGCCTGCTGCTGGGTGCGACTAATATGATAGTTGCGACGGATATATGTTTGGAGTTTCTTAATCGATAGCTCTGCTTTAGCACCTAATTGCGGTAAAATTTCCTTCAAATCTGTTATTTGGTCATAGATAAAATAGAAAAAAGCCCCTAAAAATGATAAACTTATCAAGATAACGATGGTGATTGCTAACCATCTCGGAAAGCGATAATTTTCTAATTTTTGCGTAACAGGTAGTAATAGTAAAGCAAATATACCCGAAAATGTAAGAGGAATTAATAAATCACGCAACAAGTACATCCCATAAATGATGATGACGACTGATACCAAAATATAGGCTAATCGGGTATGGAATGGTTGTTGTATATTTTTCATTGAACGAACGCTAATTGAACTAAATTGATTTTTTTGTCGGATATGTTCCAAATTTATTAACTTGGAGGGAATTTTCAAATCATTAATCGAAATAAAATCTTAATTAAAGATGCTTCATCAGATACTTGTTTTATTATTTTCCCTAAAAATCATGTCTTGCTCTTGTCGTACGGATATGAAAAATGAAGGCTTTTTGAATGGAAAAGATATTTTTTCAGTTCGAAAAATTGCCAAACTTCCCGAACTTGTAAACGAAAGTTCTGGGATAATTTTGTCTGATACACTGAATAGCTTTTGGACAATGAATGATAGTGGAGGCGAGCCGGTACTTTATCAGGTTTCGTTCGAAGGAAAACTAATTTCGGAAAAGAGAATTGAAGGAGCAAAAAATGTAGATTGGGAGGATTTGACCAAAGATCAATCGGGGAATTTATACATAGGAGATTTTGGAAATAATGCTCAAAATCGAAAAAATTTAATTATTTATAAGCTCAAAACAAATGATGTAGAGCTAATAAAGTTTCGATATCAATCTCAAAATTTTACTCCTGAGGATGAGCCTATATATGACTGCGAAGCGTTTTTTTGGTTGAACGATAAATTATATCTGTTTTCTAAAGATTGGTCGAAAAAGCATTTTACTTATTTGTACGAATTACCAGCAAAAACTGGAAATTATGTTTTAGAGCCTCAAGCACGAATCCGTTTAAAGGCTCAAGTAACTTCTGCGGCAGTTTCGCCGAGCGGTACAGAGTTTGCTCTGTTGGCTTATGGTAAAATATTCTTTTTTGGAATTGATAAGGGTAAAGTAGATTTTTCTTCTCCAAAGTATTGCATGAAATTTGCAAAAAAGCAAACAGAAGCACTTACATATTTGAATGAAAATACATTGATTGTGACGAACGAACAGGGGAACGTATATCTAATAGAGAAAGATAAAAAAGGAGTCTCTAATTGAGACTCCCCGAATACAATTTTAATATTCTTCTTCAAGCTCTTGCTCTACGGCGAGGGCTTGTTTTTTATGTTCGATTCCGTTCTTTTTCCCTTTGAATTTTTTAATTTGAGTTTTGAGTGCTTCCAAAGCAATATCCATGGCCTCCTCGAAGGTTGTACCTTTTTCGTGAGCGAAGATTGTGCTTCCAGGAACTGATAATTTAATTTCAATAAGTTTTTTGTGGACTTTACTACTTTCTCCTTTGTCTAATTTTAAAAAGACTTCACCACTAATAAATTTGTCATAGAATGTTTCTAATTTGTTTAATTTACTTTGGATAAACCCAACCAATTTTGGGTCAACATCGAAATGGACTGCATGCACTTGAATCTTCATAACAAACCAATTTTAGCGTGAAAAATAATTAAACGGTTTATCGTGAGTGAATTAGCTTGATAAGCAAAATTATTTGTTAATCAATGCTTACTCTTTAACGATTTCGTAATTCTAACCTACGCAAAAAATTATTCTAAAACAAACTTTTTGATAATAATTTTATCGTACGGCGACATTCTGGCTTTTATTTGATAATTACTTCAGAAAAGTATTCTTTGTCGAAAATTCTATAATAAATTTCTGGACTAATTTTATCAAAATAGGGTTGCATATCATTGAAAGTAGCTTTTTGGCTTTGATGCAAAAGCATTGCATCCCGCTTAAATTTTCCAAAGTCATGAATATCAACTGCAAAAGATGGTTTTGGCAATCCTTTAGAAGCATCTTTAGGATAATTTTGCTGGAAACCTTTTGAAATTTTCAATGCTAGTCGAATCATTGGTTCGGGTAAAGTTACTTGATATAATTTTCGAACGGGAAAAGCCGCTTTGCCAACATTTTCTGTAAATACCTCTTTGGTGTAACGTGCTATTAAACGATGGTCTAAATGTCCGTACAATCCAACTTTATCATCATAACTAAACAGAATAGTAGGGCGAAATTGATAAATTTTACTTAAAATTATTTTTTTGATTGAATCTGCCGGTATATTTTGCAAACCACTATCTGGAAAGTTTAAAATATCTTGAGAGTCAAGTCCTATCAATTGACCAACTGCCTTTAACTCTGTATAACGAATCTTTCCCAATTTTTCTTTTTTTCTGATAGGGTCTGTTTCTTGTACGAGTCCGCCGTGGTCGCCAGCTTCTCCTCTCGTAAATGTCAGCAAAGCAGTAGGTATATTTTGGGAATCTAAGCTTTTTAAGGTGCCAACAGACGTAATTTCATCATCGGGATGAGGGAAAATAAACATAATCCTCTGGTCACGAAAATCAGGTGCTGCCGGGATATTATCATCTTGAATCTGTTTACGGATAACAAAAAGGCATAGAAATAAAAACAAAGAAATGCTTAGAAAAGAGAATAATACTTTTTTTATCATGATTGAGCTAATTTATGTATGAAATTAATATTTTATTTTGATTGAATCGTATTTTATAAAAAAATAATATGTATTCCTTTAGGTAAAAATTGATACAAATTTGACTTAATTGAAAATAATAAAAGATAAATAGTATTATTTTTACCGTTAAATAATTTTTTTTGGAAATATCTCATATCAAAACTACTTTTGTTCAAGTTTATCGCTCAATACTTAATTGAATTGATTGGTTAAAAAAATATTTTTTTATTATATTTAAAAAAAATATCATAGCCTCAATTCAAATTTCCCTAAGTCTATTAAAAATGTGACTGAACGGGCGAAGCCATGAAATAGTGTTTTACCTAATATATACAAGCTTATGAAAAAATATGACGTATAAATATTTTGAAAATTCAAAAACATCATTTTATATATAAAAAATATATTTATTCTGATATATTTTTGGTGGTGAAATATGAAAAATTTTAAAAAATTTGAAGATTTGTAAACTACAAATACTCGTATATATTATTCAGTTGCTGTTTGATGATTCCCGAAAAATTAAAACCATTTTAAATTAAATACGAATTTAGTGTCAAGCATAATTGAATCTAAATTCATGGAAACTATTATTTACATAATTTAACAAAACATACCCAAATGCCCTGGTTTATCCTATACACTAAGTCTAGAAATGAGAAAAAGGTCGCAGAAATACTCCAAAAGCGAGGAGTAGAAGTATTTTGTCCGTTAGTCAAACGAACTCGCCAATGGAGCGATAGAAAAAAGATAATAGAAGAGCCTCTGTTCAAATCTTATGTTTTTGTTAATATGGAGGAAAGAGAACGAGCTGTGGTATTTGGGACTCCAGGAATTGTTAATTTTGTATTTTGGCTTGGTAAACCTGCTATTTTACAAGATTATGAGCTTGAGAATATCAGGTTAATGTTGAAAGAAGCAAACCATGAGACCATTGAAATACTTGAATTTGTACCGAATGATTTGGTATTAATACAATCTGGTATTTTTATGGGGCAAAAAGCCAATGTTAGTAAAGCAAATGGTAAAACCTTGTACCTTTCATTTGATTCATTTCAGATGCATATTAAAGTAAATATTGAAGAAACCAAGATAGAAAAGCTTTTCCCTGATTCGACAATCTAAGTCTAAAAATTTCTATATTTCTTAATCAATTCTAATATAAAAAATTGAAAAATCGACTAAGATTTGTCTTAGTCGATTGGCTTATATTGACTACCTCATACGGGGTCAATTCGATATATTTTTTGTGTAATTAACCACTTGCACTATTCTAGATGAAAGATAAACCCGCCCACAGAAAAAACAAAAAAGAAGAACCATGGGAGTTAGACATAGATCATACTATTTTATTTGTTGGAAAGAAAAACTATACATTAAAATATTTCACGAATGGAAGTTTTAAGATTTATGCTTCTACGCTGAAGAGGGTCGAAGAATTTTTTCGAGATGATGAAAGATTTATTCGAATCAGTAAATCGGCTTTAATTAACCGTCAGTATTTGATTAGAAAAGAACTCAATCAGATAAAAATGGCAGATGGTAAAATGTATCAAATATCAAGACGGAGATTAAAGGGAGTGGAGAAGAAATTAGCCTTGAAAACATCCAAAAATTCAAAGAAATCTTGATCATATAAATACTCAAATAAGAAAAGCATTTGAATTAATTATTACTCAAAAAACTATAGTTGAATTATTCAATATCTTATCATCATGAAATTTGCTAACTATTTATTTATTTTTTTGCTAAGTATCAACAATTTACTAGCACAAACTCCTTCTGGACAAGTATTATATTTATCCTTTGATAATACTGTTAACTCTGAAGAAGGACTCAATCCTGTACAAAATATAGGCGTTACTTACACAACAGATCGATTTAATAATGCAGGAAGAGCAGTTAAGTTCAACGGCTGTCAAAATCCTTCTTTTTTAAGATATCCCAATGCAGAAAGGCTACAAGTAAGCTCAAGTTTTACCATTTCGTTTTGGATGAAGACTAATCTTAGTTTAGGCATGGATCCTTCTAATGGGGTATGTTCAACAGCAGGTCATCATGTGATTATGGCAAAAGGAGGAGATGGATTTGGGACTGCCCCTCCAGGATTTTATACTAAACTAGTTCCTGCTTCATCTGGTGCTGCTCAACATGTGTTTGGTACATCTCCCAATAGTGGAAATGCAAGTGTAAATACAAGTCTATTCGGAACAGAGGGATGGAATTTTTATACTTATGTAATCAGTGCCACTAACTTTAAATTCTATTTGAATGGAGCAAAGGTGTCTGATCAAAATATTAACATAAATTTTTCCGAGATTAATACTAATGATTTATTTCTTGGCATTTTAGGTCCAAAATCCAATCCTTCTTTAGGAATTACTCATTGGTTTCCATTGAATGCAAGTATGGATGAATTTAGAATGTTTAATAGAAGTTTGTCGGAAACAGAGATCTCTTCTTTATTCGGTGGACAAAATTCTGGCAATGAAGTATTGTATTTAAGTTTTGATAATAGTCTTCAGTCAGAGAACGGCTTATTTCCTACTCAATCGCCAAATGTCAGTTTTGCTACAGACCGCAATAATAATCCAAACCGTGCCATAAGGTTTTGGGGCTGTCAGAATCCTTCATTTTTGAGGTATCCTAATTCTAGTAATTTTCAAATTACAAATGGTTTTTCGGTTTCATTTTGGATGAAAATAGATTTAAGTATTGGTATGAATCCAGCGGATGGTAGTTGTGGAACAGGCGGGCATCAGGTTATCATGTCGAAAGGAGGAGATGGATTTGGTACTGCTCCTCCTGGTTTTTATACAAAAATGATTCCCAATGGAAACGGCGGAACGCATATTTTAGGAAGTTCAAGCAATAGCGGTAACTTAAATGTAAGTTCAACGATAAGTACGCCTTCTGATTGGAAATATTATACTTATGTGGTATCAACCAATAGCTATAAATTGTACGTCAATGGTACAAAGGTAACAGATCAGAGTATCAATTGTAATTTTTCAGAGATGAATGCCCAAGATTTGTTTATTGGAGTTTTAGGTCCGAAGAGTACGCCAGCTTTAGGCATTACTAATTGGTTTCCGATGAACGCCACCATGGATGAATTTAGGATGTATAATAGATTATTAACAGATGCTGAGGTGACGGCATTATATACCGAAAATACAATTGTTCAGACACCCTCAGTGAAAAAAATGGAACTTTTGTTTACTAAACCATTTATTGGTAGAACAAATATTTGGGCTGATATTATAGGTTTTGAAGATAGCTATTTTATTAGACAAACGAGTTCATCAGTGATGATTACAGGCGAAACGATTATGAGTTCAAGTATAAATAAATATACTCCAACTGATACCCTTAATTGGAGAAGCGGATTTGGAGGAGCTTGGATAAATAAAATTGAAAAATCAATAAATATCAATCAATGTTACATCCTTTTGGATAAATCTGTCACTTTACATTCCATTGTAGATGGAGTGATTCTTCTAAGTATGCCAAATTTACCTGGCAGACCATTGGAACTAAGAGATGATGAATCATATATTTATTGTCTGACTACTGATACTAATATTTCTAATAGGTATCATTATTTACGTTTTAGAAAAAATGGAGAGCTTATATCTGAGTTTGTATATGACAATGTTTCTACTTATGATTTTTCCATACAAGGTTTGGTTATAACGAGTACAAGTTTGAATCAGACTTTTATTGTAAACTCCAATATGTATTCACGATATTTTAATTTTTCTGGATCACTTTGTAAGTGGCTTGGAAATCAAGTGATTATTTCAAATTCTTACGGTACTTATCGCATTTATCAAAATAGTTTAATTGATTATATTACATCTGGGGATAGACAATTATATGCACTTAATTCTGGTGATTATATTTTATATAAAGAGGGTAGTTTGATTAAATATGATTCAAATAACAATTTTCTATTTGAAAAAAATATATTTGGATTGAAGGGTATTTTGCCAATTTCAAATAGGATAGTAGTCTATGAAAATAATTTTTTTAAACTTTACAATATATCCAATGGTGAATTTTTATTTTCAATAGATATTACACTTTCGACAGCTGCAGTTAATTCAACCATTTTTGAATTTGATAATTCTGGTATATATCTGATAAAAAATACCACAAGTTATTGGTCGGTAGATGGAAGTAAAATCTACAAATTCGATAATTTGGGACGTGTATCATGGTTTAAAGAATTCCCTAGAAATGCCAGAATTGGAAATTTGGTTAAGACTCAAAAAAGTATTGCTTTTGTACTCCGTCATTTGGATTCTAATTCATACTATGTTTTAGATGGTTACTTATGTGTAATAACTTCAGAAACTAACCCATGTGATTATCAAGTTTCGTCTGATTTTATAGATTTTTATTGCTCAGGAACATATTCTGTCAGCGGCTTGCTTAAATTACCACTTAATAGTACAAGTAATAAGGCTACAAGTACTATTTTTACACCAATATACCCTACTGATTTTTCGGTATCTTGGACTAAAAATGGGACTATCGTTTCGGATAATAGTAGTTTAAGTTTATCCCAAAGCGGCTTATATAAATTTACGATTAAACAAGGAACTTGTGAGCAGAGTATTTCTAAAAATGTTACTGTAGCCCCCTCACTAACTACTCCTACATTTGTTTCTGTTGCACCTAATAATATTTGTGTTGGAAATAATGCCATTTTGAGTGGTTCATGTGCAACAGGAACTCTCAAATGGTATTCCGAATCATCTTTAATGAATGAGGTTAGTTCGAGCGTACGCCCCTCGACTACTACGAATTATTATGGTGTTTGTAGCTATAATACTTGTAAAAGTACATCAGCGACAGCCTCCGTGATGGTTAGTCAGACACCCCCCGCAACACCGAGTTTTTTCAATAGTTTTACGGGTTTTGTTTGCCAATCAGCTGGTAATAGAACTTATGAGATTGCAAGTATCCCCCAAGCTTTTGGTTACGAATGGAGCTACACTGGCAATGGCGTATCAGTTAGTTCTCAAGGAACGCAAGCAGTGTTGAATTTTAGCCCAACCGCATCTTCTGGTAATGTCAGAGTAAGAAGTGTTGGAGCATGTGGAGCAAGTAATTACTTGAGCGGAGGGGTGGAAGTCATACCGCTTACCATACGTATGAATGATAGGAGAGAATTTGGAACAGGAACAAGAAATACATATCGGGCTGGTAAAGCGATAGAATTATTGCCAAGTGCTACAACGTCTATCAATATTACCAATGGGGCTATTTTCAAAGCGGAAGTTATTACTTGTCCAAATTGATAATCTTCTATAGAAATGTTACGTATGATTTTTGTAAGTTAATTTAACTAGTACTAAATCCAATATTTTGATTTTTTATGAAACGTATTTTATTCTTCTTTATTATTTTCTGTTTGATTCAGAGAGGAGCATCTTTTGCACAAGAAAAAACTGTGATTGAAATAAAAGATAACCCCAGACAACGCCAGCAGACAGACAAAGAATGGGTGCAAGACCCTAAAACAGGTTTAGTGCCTTTAGATGAGTTGGTAAAAGCTCATGCTGCCTTAAAAGAGAGGTTTAAAACAGAGCCTAATTTAGCAATTTCGGGAATTGATTGGAAAGAAAGAGGCCCGAACAACATAGGAGGTCGAACAAGAGCATTGATGTTTGATCCGAATGATGTTACAAAAAAGAAAGTTTGGGCAGGAGGAGTTGCTGGTGGTTTGTGGTATAATAATGATATTACGAATAGCTCTTCTTCTTGGACTAATATAAATGATTTTTGGAGTAATTTGGCAATAACGTGTATTGCTTACAATCCAAGTAACACACAAATCATGTATGTGGGTACGGGGGAGGGTTGGTATAATAGCGATGCGGTTCAAGGTGGTGGAATTTGGAAAACGACAGATGGGGGAGCTTCTTGGAATTTATTAAACTCAACTATTCCAAGTTTTTCTGCTGGTCTGAACGTTCAACAATATGCTTTTCAGACAATACAAAAAATTGTAGTAGCAAATAATGGGGATGTTTTTGCTGCTACGCAATATGGTGTTTGGAAATCTACAGATGATGGTGTTAGCTGGAGTTTATCAAAATATACTGATACGGGTTATGGAGAAGGTCAGAATTTTTGTTCGGATTTAGAATATGTAAACGGAATTCTTTATGCTGCTTTTGGAAGAGAAAATGGGACTTCTATACATAAAAGTTCGAATAATGGCTATAATTGGACAAATATTACTCCTAATTATGTAACAGGAGGACGGACTGAATTAGCAGTGGGTAATTCAAATACGATTTATGTAGTGTGTGATAAAGGCTATTCAACAATAAGTTATTTTAAAAAATCCTATGATGGAGGATATTCTTGGTCGGACTTAAGTATCCCTACAGAATCAAGTTTGACGACAGATGTCACCAATGGTCAGGCATGGTATGATTTGACTTTAGCAGTTCACCCTTTTTATGATAATTTAGTTTATATCGGTGGTGCTTCATTTGCTCGAAGTTTAGATGGAGGGTCTTCTTGGTACTGTTTCCCTTATTGGAATAATGTGCATCCCGACCATCATGCGATGGTATTTAAACCTAATAATCCGAGTGAGATGATTATGGGTAATGATGGAGGTGTTTATTATTCTTCCAACTTTGGCAGTAGATATACTTCGGCAGGTAATGCTTCATTTGCTGCCCGTAATCTAAATTTCAATGTTACGCAACCGTATGCTGTGGCAGTTAAGAATCTATCTAATGATGGTTATGTATTGACAGGTTTACAAGATAATGGAACAATCAAATTAACTGGAGGGGTAGAGTCAATCAGTTCAGGAACACAAGTATTGGGTGGTGATGGGATGTTATGTCACATCGACCAAGATAATCCTGGATATCAATTTGCTACATATCAATATAATAAATATAAGTTGCTAGATGCTGATGGTAATATTCTTAAAGATTTGACACCACACTATGGAGGGAAATTTGTAAATCCTTCAGCCTATGATTCGCAAAATAATATTTTATATAGTTACGAGGGTTATTATGGAAGAACAGACATTGCCCGATATGAGATTTCTGGTACAAGTAATTACATCTATACTTACCTCAGTATGCTTGGAAGGATTGATGTATCTGTATTAAAAACCGGAATAGTGTCAAATACATTATTTGTTGGTACAACAGATGGATATGTATATAAACTAACACAAATAAATTCTACTATTGGAAATTACCCAAATGTAACGACGGTATTCAGCCCTAGTCAATCAGCTAGTACGGGAAGGGTGTCTTGCATAGAAATAGGGGAGAATGAGAATGAATTGATTGTAATACAATCAAATTATGGTGTAAAATCTGTTTTTTATAGTAATGATGGCGGAAGTACATGGACAAGTAAAGATGAATCTTCACATGGTTTACCTAATATCCCGATACGTTATGCTCTATTTAATCCCAATAACCGTAAGCAAGTACTCTTGGCGACTGAATTGGGGGTATGGAGTACTAGAGACATAACTGCTTCGAACCCTGGATGGCAACCGACAAATGCTAATCTAGGCAATGTCAGGTGTGAAATGTTAAAATACCGAAGTGCAGATAAGACATTTATTGTAGCGACTCACGGGAGAGGAATTTTTACAACAAAAATCGTGACTTGTGTCACTCCTAATTCTCCAGTTCTGTCAAGTGCGTCTGTTTTGATAGGCAATAGTGCAACATTAACAGCTTCTGGTTGTAGCGGGATAGTAAATTGGTACAGCTCCTTTAGCTCATCTAATGTACTAGCAAGCGGAAATTCATTTATAACACCAAACTTGACTCAAAATACGACCTATTATGCAGATTGTCAGGTGGAGACATGTGTCAGCACAAGGTCATATACTACAGTTGTGATAAGAGCAGCAGAGCCTACTCTAAAAATTTATGCCTCTTCAGATATCATAAATGAAGGTGATGCTGTCACTTTACAAGCTAATTTATCCAATTATTCCGGGTCTTTGTTATTCATGTGGTTTTTGAATGGAACACTATTAACACAAGGGTATGACCTAACTTCATTTTCTAGCACAAAACTTAACCAAGGAGACCGCATTGTCTGCAAAGTAATGATAAATGGAGCTGCCCTCGTAAGTAATTTAATAAATTTTACTGTCAAACAACCATTTATCCAGCCTAAGTTAGTTTTAGGAGGAAGTGGTTGCAGAGGATATAGCATCAATTTAGAGAGTAATGGGACTACTAAAATAAAATGGAAAAGAAATGGAGTAGAAATCCAAAATCCACTTCAAGGACATTTAGGAAAAGCGACTTGGACTTTAGGTGCTACTCCATCAGGTAGCCAACTGAAAGAAAATCAGGCAGTTTTTGTAGATAGATTTAGTAATGTATATGTCTCGGATACAAAAAATCATAGGGTATTAAAATTTGCTCCGGGGAGTACAATCGGAGAAGTAGTTGCAGGAGGAAATGGTAGAGGAAGTGATGCGAATCAATTAAATATACCTGTTGGTATATTTGTCGATTTGGGTGGAAATGTCTATGTGGCAGATGAATACAATCACCGCATTCAAAAATGGACACCAGGTGCAATAAGTGGAATAACTGTGGCTGGTGGAAATGGGAATGGTAGCGGAGCTAATCAGTTGAAATATCCGCTTGGCGTATTTGTTGATTTGGATGGAAATATTTTTGTCGCAGACACGGATAACCAAAGGGTTCAAAAATGGATAGAAGGGGCTAACACTGGTGTGACGGTTGCAGCAGGAAACGGTATGGGAGCTGCCTTGAATCAAGTAAATAGTCCAAGAGGAATTTATGTTGATACGAATGGAAATATTTACATAGCGGATGCTAATAATAGTAGGGTATTAAAATGGATACCAGGGGCAACAAGTGGAATAATCGTTGCTGGAGGAAATGGAAATGGGGCTGCCACGAATCAATTATCCTATCCAAGCGGGGTGTATGTTGATTTGAATGGGGCTATATATGTAGCTGATAGATGGAATAATCGCATTCAAAAATGGGTTAGCGGTGCAATATTAGCTGTAACAGTAGCTGGTGGTAATGGAGCAGGATCAAATTCAAATCAGTTAAATTGGGCAAATGGAGTTTATGTTGATGTGAATGGAGATATTTATATCGCTGATGAAATTAACAATCGTGTTCAGAAGTGGTTCTCGGGTGCAACTAGCGGGATAACTGTAGCTGGTGGTAATCGTCCTGCTTCCAATCAATTTAACGTTCCAATCAGTGTAAATGTGGATGCAAATAAAAATGTATATGTAGCTGATTATTTAAATAATCGAGTACAAAAATGGAGTTATGGAGCAACAAGTGGGTCTACGATAATTAATGCTGGATGTCCAAGCGGTATATTCGTTGATAGAAATGGGAATATTTTCGTATCGAATGATTGTTCAGACTTGGTAGCAAAATGGACAATTGGAGCAAGTAGTGGTGTGATTGTAGCGGGAGGAAATGGCTATGCTGGTAGTGGTACAAATCAATTTTCTGGACCAAGAGGTATCCATGTAGATGTAAATGGGAATCTTTATGTGGCTGATTATTATAATCATCGCATTCAAAAATGGTCGCTTGGAGCAACAAGTGGTATTACTGTAGCCGGTGGAAATGGTAAAGGTAGTGCTGCAAATCAACTAAATTATCCTAATAGTGTTTCTGTGGATGGAATTGGAAATGTCTATGTCGTAGACTCTGATAATCATCGTATTCAAAAATGGTTCCCAGGGGCTACTTCTGGTGTGACAGTAGCTGGCGGAAATGGTTCGGGGTCAGCTGCTAATCAGTTAAGTAATCCAAGAGGTGTATATATAGATTTGATAGGTAATATTTACATAGCAGATTATGGTAATAATCGAATCCAAAAGTGGTCTCCTGGTGCTACGACTGGTACTACAGTAGTGGGTGGTACTGCACGTGGTAATGCAATAGATCGATTAGATTCTCCCACTGACTTATTTATCGATAATACGGGTTCTATTTATGTGGCGGATTTTTCGAATAATCGAGTAGCTGTTTTTGAATCTAACAATAATCCAATACTAATACCTAGCTCTACTGGAACTTACACGGCGGAGGTTACTACTTCTTATGGTACTTTCGTAACTAATTCTATTAATTTGACTCAATTAGATGTACTTTGCCCATCTATTGAAATCAGCTCAAGTACAAACAATATTAATCCAGGTACTTCTGTCACTTTTACTGCAAGTGTCGTTAATAATAGTTTTACCCCTGTGTATCAATGGAAAGTAAATGGATTAGTTGTAGGTGGTAATACCCGAACTTTTGTTAGTACTACTTTGAAAGATGGAGATAAAGTGATGTGTACCATTACAAACTTTACACTCAATGGAGTAGCAACTTCAATTTATAGTAATGTTTTGAGCATGCAAGTAAAGCCTACTTTTATTCAACCCAATTTGACCCTTGATGGAGGTGCGTGTGTGGGTGGAACATTGACTTTACAAAGTAACCCTACAACGAATATTGTATGGAAAAAAAATGGACAAGTTTTGAATAATCCGCTTGAAAATAATCTAGGGGATGCTATTCGAACAATTGGAGCGGTAGGATTATCAAACGAGTTGAATAGCCCTAAAGGGGTATTTCTCGATAAAATGGGCAATTTATATGTAGCTGATGCAGCCAATCACCGTATTCAGAAATGGACTTCTGGAGCTACAAGTGGTGTGACGGTAGCAGGAGGAAATGGCAAAGGTAATGCTCCCAATCAATTGAATAATCCAAGTAGTGTATTTGTGGATGCAGATGGCAATGTTTATATTGCAGATATGAATAATCATCGCATTCAGAAATGGTCTCCTGGAGCATCAATTGGCGTGACAGTTGCTGGTGGCAATGGAGATGGTGACGTAGCTAATCAGTTAAGTTATCCAAGTGGTATATATATTGATCGTAGCGATAATATTTATATTGTTGATAGTAATAATCATCGCATTCAGAAGTGGTCGTCTGGTGCAACATATGGAGTAACAGTAGCAGGAGGAAATGGTTTTGGGGATGATGACAACCAATTTTATATGGTATTTGGGGGGGCAGTATTTGTCGATATGAAAGAAGCTATTTATATAACAGATACTAATAATAACCGTGTTCAAAAATGGACATCTGGAGCTACAAGTGGTGTGACGGTTGCTGGGGGAAATGGATATGGTTCTACTTCTAATCAACTGAAAAACCCAATCGGATTATATGTAGATTTGAGTGAAAATATATATGTTTCTGATACATATAATAACCGTATTCAAAAATGGTCTTTTGGGTCCACAAGTGGTGTGACTGTTGCTGGCGGAGATAAGTTTGGTGATGCAGCTAATCAGTTAAGAAATCCAAGTGGTTTATATGTTGATGCCAGTGGTAATATTTATATATCAGATGGAAATAATAATCGTATTCAAAAATGGTCTCCTGGAGCCACAAGTGGTGTGACGGTAGCAGGAGGAAACAGTTCTCGTATTTCAGCTCAGTTAAGTTTTCCGAATGAAGTTTATATTGATTTGAGTGGTAATATTTATATTGCTGATAGAAATAATCATCGCATTCAAAAATGGTCACCTAGTGCGACGAATGGCGTAACGGTAGCTGGCGGAAATGGTGCTGGTTCTGCTGCCAATCAGTTAAGTAATCCAAGTGATTTATATGTTGATGGAAGTGGTAATATTTATATAGCAGATACTGATAATCATCGCATTCAGAAATGGTCTTCTGGTGCCACAAGTGGTGTGACGGTTGCTGGTGGCAATTATGGCTCGGCAGCTAATCAGTTTGCATTTCCGAGTGGAGTGTATGTAGATTTGAGTAGTAATATTTATGTAGCAGACACTTATAATCATCGTATTCAGAAATGGTCTCCCGGAGCTGCGAGTGGTGTGACGGTAGCCGGAGGAAATGGTGCTGGTTCTGCAGCCAATCAATTATATTCTCCAAGGGGGCTATATGTAGATAATACTAAGAATATTTATATAACAGATAATCAAAATGCTCGGGTACAAAAATGGTTACCAGGAGCTACGAGTGGAGTGACGGTAGCAGGTGGAAATGGTGCTGGTTCTGCAGCTAATCAGTTAAGTAATCCACGAGGTATATTTGTAGATTTGAATAATAATATTTACATAGCAGATTATAGTAATAATCGCATTCAAAAATGGTCAGCTGGTGCGACAGCAGGCGTGACGATAGCAGGAGGAAATGGTTCGGGAAATGATAACAATCAGTTTACTTCACCAAGTGGTGTATTTGTAGATAAAGATGCTAAAGTTTATGTAGCAGATGCAGGCAATAATCGTATAGCGGTGTTTAATCCCAATAATAACACACAGCTGAAAAATGTAGGTGTAGGTGTATATACTGCCACCATTTCAAATGTATATGGTACTTTAACTTCTAATACTGTTACAGTCATCGATAAACCTAATAAACCACTGGTTTCGGAGGCAAATATTGCTATTTGTGAAGGAGAGTCTGTACAGTTATCAGCCTCTGGTTGTACTAATTACGAATGGGGACTTGGACAAACCACAGCATCACTAACCGTCAATCCTTTAGCAACCACTACGTATAGTGTTAAGTGTAAGATTGGTGCTAATTGTTATTCAGATGCTTCATTGATAGGTGTGCAAGTTGGCGGCTTATCGAATGTGTCGGTGTTGACGGGATTGGCTGCAGCAAATAAGATTTCGAGAGCAGGGAAAATTCAAAGTACTCAAATCGTTAATCCAACTGTCAATCATACTTATAAAGTTGCCAAATCTGTGGAATTACTTCCTGGATTCAAGGCAGACGGAACAAGTATCTTCCAAGCTGAGGTTGACGGACGTTGTGGGAATTAGTAATACCTAAATAAGGAATGATAACATTGTTGATAGCAATTATTCAGTGTTATTACTCCTTTCGTTTATAAGTGAGAGTTTTCTTTATCAGCCAATAAATTTGTCAGTATATGAAACTAAATGCTACACAAGAACAATTATCCAATCTTTATCAAAAATATCAATTAGAACTCATTCATCTCCCTGAATTATCCTTAGAAATAAGCATTCATGATACCATGTATGAGGGTAACATTGCTTGGGGAGATTTTCATTATGCTAAGGTTGGCATTGAAGCTGTATCAATAATAAAGTACTGTTTTCTACTAAAACATACGTCAAATCCTGAAAAAATTTTAGATTTTGGTTGTGGATATGGTCGTGTGTTGCGATTTTTAAAAAATCAATATCCTGATGCTAGCATAACTGCTTGCGAAATTGCTGAAGATTCAGTGGGATTTTGTAGCGAAACGTTTGGTGTCTATAGTTATTTATCGAACGCTGATGTCAAATATTTACCTAAAGAGTCGAAATATGATTTGATTTGGGCTGGATCTGTATTTACACATTTATCGAACAAGCATTTTAAGGAATTGTTCAACTATTTTATGGGGATTTTGAATACCAATGGAATGCTTGTATTTTCTACTCATGGGAGATTCTGTGAGTTGCATCTTAGGGGAGATGGTTATGGATTAAATAGATGGCAACAGCATAAAGTTTATTGGGAATATCGTTTGTTAGGCTTTGGTTATGAGGATTATCCAGGTAAAAATGGCTATGGTGTATCAATCAATACACCTGCTTGGCTGATGGATTTTCTTTCTGATTATACTGAAATTGAAATAGTAGGATATTTCGAAAAGTATTGGGATGAGCATCAAGATATTGTTGCCATTCAAAAAAAGTAATACTTACTGCCAAGTTCAGGTTGCCTTCGAGGGCAACCTACTTGGCATTCATTTACTTGGGATTTAGTGCAGTGGAATGGCTTGAGGTCTGATTGCTCAAAATATTTTTAATCGTTACTATATCCTCTTTTAACTGATTTTCAAAAGCGTGTAAAATTTCATATTTTACCATTAATTGCTTTAATTTCTCCTCTAATTCATGGATTTTAGTCTCTTGGTTTGTAATTGTTGCTTGTTGTTCTTGCACTGCATTTACCAAAGGCATTATAAAATCAGAGTATGCCAATGAGTAAGTCCCATCATCTGATTTTTTTATACCACTGAAAGGGATATTCAATGCTTCGATTGTCTGGATAATATCTTGTGCAATAAATCCATCATATCTTGTTTTATTTTTATCTGAAATATAATTATACGAAACCGTTTTTAGTTGGTTAATAAATGAAAGACCTAAACGTTTGGTATAAATAATATTTTCCTTTAGTCTTCTATCAGAGGGATTACTCCAAGGTACTTGTCCTTCAATAACATTGACATAATTATTTCCTATACGTACTTTATTCGAAGAATTAACTTTTGCATCGAAACCAATAGCAGTAGCATTATAGTGATCTCCCCAGTAGGCATCGGCATTGGCTCCTACAAAAGTATTTTGGTTTCCATACATTATATTTTGACCACTATTGTGTCCGATAGAAGTATTTCCCGAACCATAATAAACATTGCCCAATGCCATTTTCCCGACAGCAGTATTAAAACTTGCACCAATATTGTTGGTCAATGCCCAATAACCATAGGCTGTATTTTCACTTCCATAATCATTATGGTAAAGAGCGGCATTCCCAGAGGCTGTATTGCTTTTTCCCGTAGTATTTTTGTACAAAGCATAATAGCCATCGGCCGTATTATTTTCTCCGGTTGTGTTGTATTGAAGAGCAAAAGTTCCAGTGGCGGTATTCCCAATACCATAGGTATTTGAGAGAAGAGCTAAATAGCCAGTTGCAGTATTATTATATCCCCAGATATTATTTCTTAAGCTATATGCCCCCAAAGCGGTATTATGATTTCCTGCGGTGTTGGAATAAAGGCTACTATCGCCTATGGCAACGTTATCTGATCCAAAAGTATTATTGTATAAGGCTCTATAACCTGTGGCAATGTTGTGATTTCCCTCTGTATTCTTATACAAAGCATACGAGCCTATTGCAGTGTTCGAATTGCCAATTGTATTGGCATAAAGGGTATGATTTCCTAAGGCTGTATTCGAATTGGCTGTGGTATTGGAATATAGTGAAAGATAGCCGTTTGCAGTATTGTTACTACCAATAGAATTGCTATAGAGTGCATAGCTTCCTTCTGCTGTATTCCGCTGTCCATTGGTATTTTTATATAAACTATAAGCTCCTATTGAAGTATTGTCATTGCCAGAGTTATTGGTATTCATACTCCAAAATCCCATGGCAGTGTTCCTGCTTCCATTCGAATTGTTATTCAACGCATTTGAGCCTAAAGCTGAGTTTTCTTGTCCGTCGGAATTAGATTGCAATGATCCATAACCTACGGCGGTGTTATTAGAGGAGTTATTATTGACTAAGGTATTGACGCCCAAAGCAGTATTTTGTTGCCCAGTAGAATTGCTGAGTAAAGCATTAAAGCCCAGAGCTACATTGCGTGAACCATTTGTATTCGCTCTAAGGCTATTGGTGCTTATGGCATAATTATTCACACCATTGACATTGTTATTGAAAGTTGTACCCCCTATGGCAAAATTTCCATTGTTATCTACGAGATTACCGATTGTACTTCCACCTCCACCCCCATTACTTGTGGTACTCACCCAGTTTGTTCCATTGTAATACTCAATACTATTGCTACTTGTATTGAATATCATTTGTCCTGCACTTGCTGTTAAGATATTCCTTTGGGCATTACTTAGCCTTGGTAAGGTAAACATATTTGGGGAAATTTCGGTGGAAATTTGTGCTTTTACTTCAGTAAAAAATATAAGTACGAAAAGTAATCTAGATATGTTATTCAACAATTTCATGTAAATATTTGCAATTGATTTTGTCAAAATTCAAACAAAACTTTGAGAATAAAAAATAAATTTATTTAACGGTCAAACACCGTCAAATTAGCTTTGATTTAGGTCTTCTAAGTTGGATTTATTTTGTCTAAATAATGCTATAAAGTGTATGTTTTAGGATGTTTTTATCTCATTTTTTATCCGAATTTACCGTTAGATAAATTTAAAGAAAATTCCTTCTCATAAATTTTATTTTACAATAAATATGCTTAAACTTTGTATAGTTTTATACTCTTCCATTTGGAAGAAAGAGCATGAAAATTGATAACCCATGAAACATTTTCTACATTATTTACTTGGTATTTTATTACTACAAACAGGTTTGATTTTTGGACAAACGAAGTCGGTGAAACCTGTTAAAGACAATCCTGGTCAACGGCAACAGACGGACAAAGAATGGGTAAAAGATCCCAAAACAGGAACAGTTCCTTTAGATGAATTGGTGAAAGCACATAGCGTGTTGAAGGAACGATTCAAAACGGACCCAAGGCTGGCGATATCGGGTATAGATTGGAAAGAGCGAGGCCCTAATAATATAGGGGGACGAACCCGTGCCTTGATGTTCGACCCGAATGATGGGACGAGAAAGAGAGTATGGGCAGGTGGAGTCGCTGGTGGCTTATGGTATAATAATGATATTACGAGTAATACATCATCGTGGCAAATTGTGAATGATTTTTGGGATAATTTGGCGGTATCTTGTATCGCTTATGACCCAAGTAATACTCAGGT
>JACCEC010103363.1_pt1 | contig 23229 bp, 16 predicted proteins | sample 7450121 | NCBI WGS metagenome assembly JACCEC01 (sample SAMN15323455, study PRJNA562643) | freshwater metagenome | isolation source: river surface water | place: USA:Blue River Watershed | collected 2017-08-18 | reverse complement strand
TACGTGAAATTGCACCGGAGGCTCCGCCCGGATCGACGCGCGCTGCCCGTTCTGTTTCCCGCCTCCTGCGTCCCAAACGCCGGGCGCAGGCCGGAATCGCGCCGGCGGCGTTTACAGGCGTGCGGATCGCGCGCATCGTCGACCGCACCGCTTTCATCATGTCCAAACCCGTCTGCTACTCCGCCAAGGCCTTCGCCACTCCGGGCGCCACCGCGCCGCTCGCCGCCACCACGATCGAGCGCCGCCAGCCGACCGCCACCGACGTCCAGATCGAGATCCTCTACTGCGGCGTGTGCCACTCGGACCTGCACTTCGCGCGCAACGAATGGCACTTCACCCAGTATCCCGCCGTGCCCGGCCACGAGATCGTGGGCCGCGTGACCGCCGTGGGCGGCGGCGTGACGAAATTCAAGGTCGGCGACACCGTGGGCGTCGGCTGCCTCGTCGACTCCTGCCGCACCTGCCCCGAGTGCCGCAGCGGCCTCGAACAGTTCTGCCCGCAGATGACGATGACCTATGGCAGCGTCGACAAACACCTCGGCACGCCGACGCTCGGCGGCTACTCGACCAGCATCGTCGTCACCGAAGAGTTCGTGCTGCGCCTGCCCGCGAATCTCAACCCCGCCGCCGCCGCACCGCTGCTCTGCGCCGGCATCACCACCTACTCCCCGCTGCGCCGCTGGAAAATCGGTCCCGGCCACAAGGTCGGCGTCGTCGGGCTCGGCGGCCTCGGCCACATGGCGGTGAAATTCGCCAAGGCCTTCGGCGCGCACGTCGTCCTCTTCACCACCTCGCCCGGCAAGATCGCCGACGGCAAACGCCTCGGCGCCGACGAGGTCGTCGTCTCCACCCAGCCCGCGCAGATGGGCGCGCACGCCGGGAGTTTCGACTTCATCCTCGATGCCGTCTCCGCGCCGCACGACATCAACGCCTACGTGAGCCTGCTGAAGCGCGACGGCACCGTCGTCCTCGTCGGCGCCCCCGAGCAGCCGCTCCCCGTCGCCGCCTTCCCGCTCCTCATGGGCCGCCGCGCCATCTCCGGCTCGCTCATCGGCGGCCTGCCCGAGACGCAGGAGATGCTCGATTTCTGCGGCCGCCACAACCTCACCTCCGACATCGAGCTGATCCGCATGGATCAGATCAACTCCGCCTACGAGCGCATGCTGAAGAGCGACGTGAAATACCGCTTCGTGATCGACATGGCCTCGCTGCGCTGAGCCGCGCACCGCCGGCGCCGCTTTCGCGTTTGCCAATCGGCGCGCGTCGTCGCGACTTCTTCGCGCACTCTCGCCCCATGCTTCGCTTCGTTACTCCGTCCGCCGCCCGTCGTTTCGTCCTCCGCTGCGCCCTGCCCCTGGGCCTGCTCGCCGCCACCGCCGATCTGGCCGCCCAGCAGCCGGGCAAGAAAAAGGCCGCCGACCCGACACCCGCCGCGCCCGGCCGCGACATCAGCTACAACGCCCTCGCGTCCACGCCGCGCACGCCCGCCGAACAGCTCGCGACCTTCACGCTCCCGCCCGGCTTCTCGATCGAACTCGTCGCCGCCGAGTCCGAGGGCAACGGCAAGTTCATCGGCGTCGCCTGGGATGCTGCCATGCGACTCTGGACCATGACGGCGCTCGAGTATCCGGTCGACGCCAACGAAAACCAGGCCCGCTCCGATGCCCTCTTCGCCCGCGGCGGCCGTGACCGCGTGCTCGTGATCGACGATCCCTACGCGCCCGGCGGCCCCTCGGCGCCGCGCGTGTTTGCCGACGGCCTCGTGATGCCGCTCGGCGTGCAGCCCTACCGCGATGGCGCGTTCGTCCAATACGGCGCCGACATCCGTCTCTACCGCGACACCGACCGCGACGGCCGCGCCGACCGGCACGAGGTGGTGCTCACCGGCTTCGGCACGCAGGACTCGCACCTCTTCCCGCACCAGTTTCTCCGTCAGCCCGGCGGCGGCCTCTTCGTGGCGCAGGGATTGTTCAACTACTCCACCGTGCGCCGGCCCGGTGGCGCGCCGTTTGCCGACGGCACGACCGAAGTGGCGTTCAACCAGTGCAAACTCGCCTGGATGGCGCTCGATGGCTCGCGCTTCGAATCCGTGACCGCCGGCCCGAACAACATCTGGGGCCTCACCACCTCGCGCCTCGGCGAGACTTTCGCGCAGGAGGCCAACGATCAGGGGTATCCCATTTTCCCCTACGCCCCGGGTGTGCACGTCCGCACCGGCTCGCGCGACAAGCTCCGTCCCTACCAGCCGCTCATGCCGCCGCCGATGGAGCGCCCGCAGATGGGCGGCACCGGCCTCAGCGGCCTCGCGCTGGCCGAGGATGCCGACGGCTTTTTCGCCCGTCCCGGCGCCGCCGCCGCTGCGCCCGGCGCCCTCGTCTTCCACCTCGCCAACCCGATCACGCGCACGCTCCAGCTCATCCGCGCGACGCCCGGCCCGCAGCGCTACACGTATGAGCGCCTGCCGGATTTTCTCACCAGCACCGATCCGTGGTTCCGGCCGGTCGCGATGCACTTCGGCCCCGACGGCGCCCTCTACATCGTCGACTGGTATAACCGCATCATCTCGCACAACGAAATCCCTCGCGACCACCCCGACCGCGACAAAACGCGCGGCCGCATCTGGCGCATCCGCCATCAGGACCAGTCGCGCCAGCGCCCGCCCGACCTCGCGAAACTGCCCGACGCCGCACTCCTCGCCCACCTCGGCGCGCCCAACGCCCTCGTCGCCCGCCTCGCGTGGCTCGAGCTCGGCGACCGCGGCGCCCGCGCCCTCGCTCCGGACCTGGCCCGCCTCGCCGCCGATCGCACTGCCGCCACCGACCGCCGTCTCGGCGCGCTCTGGGCCCTCGAAAATCTCCAGCCGGTCGCGACCGATCTGCTCCGCACCCTCGCCGGCGACGCCGCCCATCACGTGCGGCGCGAAGCCGCGCGGATCGCCGCCGCCCAACCCCGGCCCGAAGCCGAAACCCTCGCCGTGCTGGGCGCGCTGGTCGACGACGGCCATCCGTCCGTCCGCGCCGCCGTCGGCGATGCCCTCCGCCGCGTGCGCGGCGCCGGCGAAGCCACCGTGCGGCTGGCCACCCGGCTCGCGCGCGAGCCGCTCGCGGGCGGTTCGCCGTGGGAAACCTACGAACGCGACTTCGAACGCTTCCTCGCCCGCTGGGCGCTGGAGACGCATGCGTCCGCCACGCGCGCATTTCTCGCCTCCGCCGCCGGCCGCGCCCTGCCGTTCGAAACACAGCTGCTGGCCACGCTCGCCGTCGACGAACCCGCCGCCGCCCGGCTGCTCGCCGCGACGCCTTCCCTCGCCCGCCCGCTGAGCGAGGACGAGATCCGCGTTGTCGCCGCCCAGGCCGCGCAGCCCGCCGTGCGCGCCTACCTGGCCGCCCAGCTCGGCCAGCCCGCCGCGCGCGAGCCGCTCCTCCGCGCCCTGCTCGCGGTGCGCACCACGATCGATGCGGGCGCCCTCGAGGAGCCCCTCACCGCCGCCGCACTCGCGCTGCTCGAAAGCACGACGCCCGCACACCCCGTCGTCGGTGCCGAGGTCGCCGGCGCCTTCAAGCTCGCCCGCACCGAGCCCGCGCTCTCACGCCTGCTCGCGAACCGCTCGGACACGACCCCGCCCGCCCTCCTCACCGCCGTGCTCCGCGCCCTGCGCGAGCTGCAGGCCGGCACGCCCGACATCCTGCTCGCCTATCTCGCGACCAAACCCGCGCCCGCGCTCGCGCTGGAAGCCGCACTCGCCCTCGCCTCGTCGCGCGCGGCCGGCGCAGCCGAGCAGACCGTCGCGGTCCTCGCCAGCTGGCCGCTCGCCCAACGCGGACCCGCCATCGAGCGTCTGGCGGGCAACGTCACCGGCGCACGCGCGCTCGTCGCGGGCCTCAGCCGCGGCCAGTTGGCGGCCGGCGATCTGGGCCGCAGCACGGTGGAAAAACTCCGCACGCTCCTCCCGCAGGACCGCGAGTTGCAGGCCTGGTGGGAACGCCACGGCGGCGCCGGCGAGCGCGCGCTCCGCCTCGAACCCGCCGCCCCGGTGCCGCTCGCCCTGCCTGCCGCCATCGAAGGCCCGTTCACGCTCGAAGCCTGGTTCCGGCTCGACCAACGGCCCGGACCCCGGACCGAGCTGCTCTCCGCCGCGGGGCTCACCGTCGCGTTTCCCGCGGGTAAACTCACCGTGCGGCGCGCGAGCGACGGCACCGAGCTGGTCACCGCCAAGTCGCCCGCGGCTCCCGGCGTCTGGAATCACTTCGCCCTCACCCGCGATGCCGCCGGCATCCTCCGTCTCCACCTCGACGGCGAACTGCACGCCACCGCCACGCCGCCCCACGCCGCGGCGCTCAGCGCGCTCCAAGCCGGTCCGCTCGCCGATACCGCCGGCTGGCTCGGCGAGCTGCGCCTCTGGCGCGTCACCCGCAACGCCAACCAGATCCGCCAGGGCTTCGACCTCACGTGGGGCACCGCACCGCGCGCGGCACGGCCGCGGGAGCTTGCCCTCGCCTTGGCCGCGGCCGATTGGCCCGCCGCGGCGGCCGCGCTCGTGCAGGCGGCACCCGACTTCCCGGCGTTGCTCACGCCCGCGGAAGCCACCGCCCGCGACGAACGGTTCACCCACTTCCGCCGTCTCGCCCGCACCCGCGGCGAACCCGCGGGCGGGCGGACACTCTTCGCCGGCATCTGCCTCAACTGCCACGCCTACGCCGGCAAAGGCGGCACGCTCGCGCCGCCGCTCGACGGTATCGGGCATTCCGATACCGAGACGCTGCTCCGCCACATTCTCACGCCCAGCGCCGCAATGGAGAGCGCCTACCGCACCTACCGCGTCGTCACCCGCGATCAGGAAGTGCACGAGGGTTTTCTCGCCAACGAAACCGCCGACGCCGTCGTGCTCCGCCTGCCCGGCGCCGCCGACCGTCGCATCCCGCGGACCGCGATCGTCCAGAGCGGCTACCTCACGCGCTCCCTCATGCCCGAGGGACTGCTCGATGCGCTGCCGCCGCAGCAGGTCAGCGATCTCTTCACCTACCTGCGCACGCTGCAGTGAGCGCATGCGCGCGGCCGGCCTTGCCGGGCGGGATCGGTCGTCGGTCCGCGTTTACTTCAGCGGCGCCGGCTCCGCATCCGTGTCGCTCACCCAGCCGGCCTTCGGCTTCTCGCCGCGCAGCCAGCGGCCGTGGAAGTCGCGCGACTGCTCGATCGCGATCGGATACTTGTCGAACACCTCGCCGCGGCCGAGGGCACGCGGATCGCCCTGGGCCTTGAGCTTGGCGAGCAGATCCTCGCGCATCTTCGTCTGCCGCGCCGCGTGCTCGGGCCGGCCGGCAACGTTGGTCACGCAGTCGGGATCGTTCTTCAGGTCGTAGAGTTCCTCGCCGGGACGCATGCCAAAGCTGAGCTGCCAGAAGCGGTCGTTCCGGTCCTTCCGGCCGCGCTCGAGAATCAACGTCTTCGTCGGGCTGCCGTCGGTGTCGAGATAGCCGGTCTCGGGATTGCCCGTCGGCCAGCGGGCGGGCTCGAAGTTCTTCAAATACAGGAAGCCGTCGCGGACCATGCCGCGGATCGGAAAACCCTCGTCGTTCGGCCGGCCGCTGTCGTTGCGCTCCTTGCCGATGAGCACGTGGTCGCGCGCCGCGACGACGCGGCCCGCCTTGGCGCTCGCGAAGATCTCGCGCCAGCTCCGGCCCGTGAATTCCGCCATGCCGGTGGACTCGCGCGGGAGGCCGGCGAGATCGAGCAGCGTCGGTGCGATGTCGGTGAAGTCGACGAAGTCCTCGATCTTCCGCCCGGGCTGCGCGATGCCCGCGGGCCAGCGGATCGCGAGCGGCACCTGGTTCGAGGCGAGGTAGGCGTGGCCCTTGCCGCGCGGAAACGGCATGCCGTGATCCGCGGTCACGATCACGATCGTGTTCTGCGCGAGCCCGCGGCGGTCGAGCTCCTCGAGCATCCGCTGCAGGTGCCGGTCGACGTGCTCCACCTCATAGGCGTAGTCGAGGATGTCGTGCCGCACGATCTCGTCGTCCGGCCAATACGCGGGCACGCGGCCGACATCGGCGAGCTGCTTGCCGCCTTTGGTGACACCCACCTTGTATTCGTAGCCGCGGTGCGGCTCGAGCGCGCCATACCAGAAGGACCACGGCTGGTCCTTGGGTGCCGCGTCGAGAAAGGCCGCGAAGTTGGCCGCATAGTCGTTGTTCGACATCTGCTTCGCAGGCGCCGGCGTGGTTTTCTGGTTGAACGGCCGCCCCGTGATCAGCCGCGGCTTGCCTTGCGCGTCGTTCGCAATGCCCGGGCTCCAGCCCTTGCCCGTGATGCCCACGAACCAGCCTTTCTCCATCAACGCTTCGGGCCAGCTTTTGAACTTCGACGGGAAGAACGGCATGTGGTTCGTCGCTTCCTCGAGCTGCCACGTCTGCCGGCCCGTGAGCACCACCGCGCGCGACGGCGCGCACTTGGCGTTGGGCGTATAGGCGTTGGTGAAAAGCAGACCCTCGCGCGCCAGCCGGTCGAACGCCGGCGTCTTCACCCACGGCGTGCCGTAGGCGCCGGCGTGCGCGCCCCAGTCGTCCGCGATGGCGAAGAGAATGTTGGGCCGCTTCGGCTCCGCGGCGATTGCCGCCGCACCGAGGAGGAGAAACGCGAGGGGGATGCGAAGCACATTCATGGGAAAACGAAGGAGGTAACCACGGGGGGAATTCGGCCAGGGCCGCAGCAGAGCATCTGGGGCGCCGCCGACGCGGCGATGTTTTCGGGCTCCGGAGTCGAGGCGCTCGGCGCGCGGCTCTCCGTTCTCACGACTCGCCAATCCATTGTCTCAATCCCGCCACACCGTCTGCACCTTGCGGCCCGAGGCGGGCCACCACCGCTCGAGCTTGGCCGCGAGTTGCGCGACGACGGCCGGATTGTCCTTCGCGAGATTCCGATTCTCGTGCGGATCGGCGAGCAGGTCGAAGAGCTGCGGGCGCAGTTCGTCGCGGGGATTGGAGTCGGCGTAGCGTGCGCTTACCTCGCCGTCATAGGTGAGCAGCAGCTTCCATTTGCCCTCCACCACCCAGCGGTAGACGAGGCTCGCCTCCGGGCGGTCGAGGTCGGCGATGTCGTGCGCAAACGTCTCGCCGAACGCGCGCTCGCGCGGTGTCGGCCGGCCGGCTTTCAGCACCGGCAGGAGATTCAGGCCGGGCACGTTCGGCGGCGCGGTGACGCCCGCCGCCGCGAGCGCCGTGGGGAAGATGTCGATGCTCGAGCAGAGCTGCTCGCCGCGTTTGCCGGGCTGGATCGTGCCCGGCCAGCTGAAGAGGATCGGCTGGCGGATGCCGCCTTCGTTGGCGGTTTGCTTGGACCGCGGCGCGTATCCGGGACCATCGGTCTTCTGGATCCAGCCGTTGTCGGCGATGTAGAGCACGAGCGTGTTTTTCGTGAGGCCCTTCTGTTCGAGGCGGTCGAACAGCTGGCCGCAGGTTTCGTCGAACCACTCGACCATCGCGTAGTAGCGCGCCACGTGATCGGACGCGATGCCCTTGGCCTTGTATTTCCGGAAGAGGCGGTCCGGCGGCGTGTGCGGCGTGTGCGGGAGAAACGGCGCATACCACACGAAGAACGGCTTCTTCTCCGCCACCGCATGATCGATGAAATCGAAGATCGGCTGCATGCCTTCGCGGCCGATCTTCAGGCCGTCGTCACCGTGCCGGCCGCCGGGCTGCGGAAAGCCGCGCGTCATCCCGTGCGTGAATCCGCCGCGCTGGTAGCTGCCCTCCCACCATTTGCCGGACTGGTGGCTCAGGTAGCCCTGCGCCGCGAGGAGCTTGGGCAACGTCGGATGCCGGTCGCTCTGGGCGATGAGTTTTTCGCGCAAGGCCCGGTAGGCCTCGGGTTCGCCGGCCTGCTTGGCGGTTTCCTTGCCGGTCTTCTTCGCGCCCTGCTTGCCGCCGCCCTTCGTCATCTCGGCGAGCAGCGCCGGATCGTTGCCGGAGATCTTGTGCTGGTGCGCGTAGAGCCCGCTGGCGAACGTCGCGAGCGCCGGCCGGCACAACGCCGTCGGCACGTAGCCGCGCGTGAACACCGCGCTCCGCGCCGCGAGTTTGTCGAGGTGCGGCGTCTCGATCTGCGGGTGCCCCATGAAGCCGTAGTCGGTCCACGCGTGGTCGTCGGAGATGATGTAGACGATGTTGGGCTTGTCGGCGGGCTGCGCGCGCAGCCCGGCGCCGAACGCCAGCACGGGAACGAGGCAACGGAGAACGAGGCGGGAAACGCGGGGAATCATCGGGGCGGATAACGGTCGGGGTTAGTTCTTGAGGGTCAGGTTCACGCGACGCACGTCCATCACGTAGCCGCCGGGAATCTCGAGCGCGCGGAGCGTGAGCGGGCCGCGGCCCTTCTCGAGTTTGACGGTGCCGAGCGCGAGCGGGCGGAACTCCTTCATCTGCGATTCCGCCGGCGGACGCGGCAGCGTGTCCTGATTCGTGTAAAGCGGCGGATCCCAGCCCGGCGCGACCTTGCCGGTGAGTTTGCTCGCGCCAAACGCCAGTTCGATCGTCGCGCCCGCCGCGGGCACGGGGCAGGTGTAGTCGATCGTGACGTCGTAGGTGCCGCTGGTCGCGACCTCCACGTCCCACGTGATGTAGCCGTCCTTCGTTTTCCAATTCACGAAATAGGAACTGTTCGGCGCATTGCTGCTGCGCTGCACGCCGCCGTGCGCCACGCCGTCGCGCGCGGGCAACGGCGTCCACGGAAACTCGCGGTAGCCCACAGGGAACGGCCGCGCGTCGGCCGGCACGCCGCCGCCGCGGTTCTTCTTCCCTTTGGCTTCGCCGGCCTCCGCCGCGGGTGCGGCGCTGCCGCCGAGGCCGGCATACATTTCCTTCCGCCATGCCTCGGCCGCGCCGGAGAGTTTCGCGGCAACTTCCTGGTTGGCTGCGGCGACATCGGTGGTCTGGCCCGGATCGGCGACCATGTCGTAGAGCGCGCCGCGGCTATCGAGCCGGAAGCGCTGGGTGCGCACGCTGACCTGGCCGTTCTGATGCGAGAAGATCATGCGCTCGGGCAGGCTCGCCGCCTGGCCGAGCAGGAGCGGCGAGAGGTCGCGGCCGTCGAGCGGCTTGCTGCCCGCGCGCGGCACGCCGGCGAGCGACGTGAGCGTCGGCAGGAGGTCGATCGCGCCGGAGATGTCGCGCACCACCGTGCCGGGCTTGATCCGGGCCGGCCAGCGCGCGAGGAGGATCGAGCGGATGCCGCCTTCGTCGGTGGAGCCTTTGCGGCCCTTCATGCCGCCGTTCCAGCGCCAGCTGTTCGGACCGTTGTCGGAGAAGTAGAGCACGATCGTGTTTTCGCTGAGGCCGAGCTCGCTCAATTTGCGCAGGATGCGGCCGACGTTGTCGTCCTGATTCTCGAGCATCGCGTAGGCGCAGCGGGTATGGTCGGGATTCTCCTGCGCCGCGTCGGTCGCCGGCTGCGGGATCGGCTTGTCCTTGTAGCGCTGCCAATACTTGTCCGGCACCGCCCACGGCGAATGCGGCGTGGTGAACGGCACGTAACACAGGAAGGGCTTGGCCCGGTTGCGCTCGATGAACGCCAGCGCGCGGTCCGTGCACAGGTCGACGATGTAGCCGCGCTCGCGGATCATCTTCCCGTTGTGCTCGATCTCCGGGTCGAAGTATTCGCCCCAGTGACCCGACGTGTGGCCGTAATACTCGTCGAAGCCGCGCGCCATCGGGTGAAACGGCCACTGGCTGCCATTGTGCCATTTGCCGAACGCGCCGGTCGCGTAGCCGCGCGCCTTGAGCGCATCGGCGATCGTCCGCTCCTCGGTGCTCAGGCGCTCGAGCCCCGTCGACACGCCGCGCACGCCGCCGCGCAGGTGATAGCGGCCGGTGAGAAACTCGGCGCGGGTCGGCGCGCACACGGAACACACGAAGAAGCGCTCGAACTGCGCGCCGTCGCGCCCGAGCGAGTCGATGTTGGGCGTGCGCGCGAGTTGGTTGCCGTTGATGCCGTAGTCGCCCCAGCCGGCATCGTCGGCGAGGAAGACGACGATGTTGGGCGGGCGGTTTTCCGCCGCACGCGCGGACGCCGCGAGTGCGCCCACGAGGGCAAGTCCGGCGACGAGCCAGGCAGAGAAACGACGCCGCGGGGAAGGGGCGGAGGCGGAAAGGGTCATGGGGAGGAGGGAGATTTGGTTTGGGCGATCCAGCGCACGAGTTCGTCGCGCAACGCGGCCGTGCGCTCCGGCTGACGCGCGGCGAGGTCGGTGGTTTCGCCGGGATCGTCGGCGAGATTGAAAAGCTCCGTGGGGCCGGCGGGCAGCCGGTGCACGATCTTCCACGGTCCGCGGCGCAGCGCGGCGGAGGGCTTGTGACCCGAGCCGTGGTCGTGCGGGTAATACCATGCGAGCGGCCGATCCTTCAGCGCGGCGTCGCCGCCTTCGCGCAACACGCGCGCGAGCGAGCGGCCGTCGAGATGCTGGTCGGGCCGCGGGGCGAGCCCGGCGAGCTCGAGCAGCGTGGGATAGAAATCCGCCGTGTAGGCCGGCACGTCGGTCACGCGCGGCTTCAGACCCGCGGGCCACGCGATCACGGTCGGGATGCGGATGCCGCCCTCGTAGGTCCAGCCTTTGCCGGAGCGGAACGGCAGATTCGTGGTCGGGCCGGGCCGGCCGCGCGCGAGCGTGCAGAGGCCGCCATTGTCGGACGTGAAGATCACGATCGTGTTTTCCCGCTGCTTGAGTTCGTCGAGGGCGTCGAGCAGCCGGCCGATGTTGGTGTCGAGGTTCTCCATCATCGCCGCGTAGTCGGGATCGTCCTGCCGGCCGCGCGAGACGGCATCGTAGGGGGCGGGGATGACCGGCGTCTCGCTGTCGCCGTGGAGCTGCTGCCGCTTGGCCTGGTATTTCTTCGCCAGGCCCGCGGGCGGCTGGATCGGCGTGTGCACGGCATAATGCCCGAAGCAGAGGAAGAACGGCCGCTCCCGGTCCCGCTGTTTGAGAAACGCGATCGTCTCCGTCGTGAGTGCGTCGGTGAGGTAGTCGCCGGGCTTGCCGTGCGCGAGGTCCGGCACGTCCCAGGTCGTGGGCGCGGGCGCCTCGGCCTTGCCCTTCGCCTTCCCCGCGGGCCGCTTGTAGGGGAAGTGATACGAGCCGGGCGCGCCGCCGCGGTTCACGCCCTTGGTCCAGTCGAAGCCGTGGTGCTGCGGCTGGTGGCTGTCGGCCTCGCCGAGGTGCCACTTGCCCACGTAGGCCGTCTGGTAGCCGGCCGCCTTGAACGCTTCCGCGAGCGTCGTCTCCCGCGCCGGCAGCGCGACTTCCGTGCTGGGATGGATCCAGTCGGTGATGCCGAGCCGGTGCGGCTGTTTGCCGGTCATCAACGCCGCGCGTGTCGGCGAACACACCGGGTTGGCGGAGTAGAAATCGGTGAAACGCACGCCCGTCTTTGCCCACGCGTCGAGCCGCGGCGTCTCGTGGAACTTCGACCCGTCGACGCCGAGGTCGGCGCGACCGAGGTCGTCGATGAAGAAGATGAGGACGTTGGGCTTCGCCGCGGGCGCGGCGGACGCAGCGGACCCGAGCGCGAGCAGGGTCGCGGCGCACGCGGCGACGCGGAGCGCGCGGCGGCCGGCGGAGGGGATGGGGTTCGGTTTCATGAAGTCACGGGCGCGCCGGCTGCCACGGGGTCGCCCCGCCGCGCTGGATGTGTGCGCGCAACGCCACCTCGAGTTCGCGGGCGACGCGCACGTTCTGCTGGAAGACGTTGTTCTTCTCCTGCGGGTCGTCCTTCAGGTTGTAGAGTTCGAGCGGCGCGTAGGGGCTGTTCTGCAGGAGCTTCCAGTCGCCGCGCACGATCGCCTCGTAGCTCTTGCCGCCATACGCGGGTCCGCCTTCGCGGCGCACGAAATACAGGTCGCGCGTGCCGCCCGGCATCGCCTCGCCGCGGAGGAGCGGCAGCAGGCTCACGGCGTCGTTGTCCGCCGGCAGCGGCAGGCCCGCCGCGGCGAGAAACGTCGCTCCGGCATCGAAGGTCAGCCCCGCGTAATCGCTGCGCATCCCGGGCCGCACCACCGCGGGCCAGCGCAGCACGAAGGGCACGCGCAGGCCGCCGTCGTAATGGCTCTGTTTCCCGTCGCGCCACGGGTGATTGCTCTGCGCATGCGGGAGCGAGCCGCCGTTGTCCGCGGTGAAGACCACGATCGTGTCGCGCTCGAGACCCGCGTCCTTCAGCGCGGCCAGCACCTTGCCGATGCCGTCGTCGAGGTGCTCGACGAGGGCCACGTTGGCCGCGCGCTTGGGGTCCATGTCCGGCGCGCGCTGCTGCACGCGCTGCAGCCAGTCGGCCGGCGGCTCGATCGGGAAATGCGGGGCATTGTAGGCGAGATAGAGGAAGAACGGCTGCCGGTCGCGGCCGCGCTCGCGCAGATAGTCCGCGGCCCACTGGGTGAAGAGATCGGTGGCATGCCCCCGGGGCGTGATCGTCTCGCCGTTGCGCCGCATGTAGTTCTGCCCGTGGCGCAGGTGCGTCATGTAGCTGTCCATCATGTCGCCGAGGAAGCCGTGGAAGAATTCGAAGCCCCGTTCGTTGGGCGTATTCGGAGACTGGAGACCGAGGTGCCACTTGCCCACGGCCGCCGTCCGGTAGCCGGCCGCGCGCAGCTGGTCGGGCACGGTGCGGACCTTGGGATCGAAGTAACCCCACGAATTCTCCGGCTGCGTGCGGATCACGCCCGGCACGCCCACGCGGTCCGCATAGCGCCCCGTCAGCACCGCCGCGCGCGTCGGCGAACACACCGTGCAGTTGGCCCGCATCCGCGTGAACAGCATGCCCTCCCCCGCGATCCGGTCGATGTGCGGCGTCAGCACATCGCGCCGCTCATACGTCGAGACATCGCCGTAGCCGTGGTCGTCGGCGATGATGAAGAGGAAATTCGGCCGCGACGCCGGGGCCGCGGCGGAAGCGCCGGCAGCCGCGCGGGTGAGAGCGAGCAGCGCGCCGGCCAGCAGGAGCAGGCGCACCACCGTGCGACGGGACAGGAGGGGACAGGGCATACGACGACTCGGGGTTGGGCCGCCGGCAGCGGCGGAAAAGTGGAGGACCACAAGACCGAGGCGGCCCGCACGCGTTGGCAAGACGGGAACCGGCCCGCACGGCGCCACGCCGCGGAGTTTTTGCCAACCGCGGCGGGACGCTCGCCGCCAAACCGCTGCCATCCCGGCTCCTCCGCGCCGCACCATGAAGCTCCCACGTCCCCGCGCCGCCTTCGCGGCCTCGCTCCTCACCGCCGTCTCCGCCCTCCCCGCGGACGCGTGGTCTCCCGTCGCCGGAAAAGTGATCACATCCCGGAGCGAGCGAGTGCTCCTGAATTTCGAGGCCGTGGCATTCGAAAGCTGCGTGTGGCTTAACGGCGCCCTCGTCGGCCACCACGCTGGCGGCTCGACGGCGTCCTTCTTCGATCTCACCGAGGACCTGCGCGACGGCGACAACGACCTGCTGGTCTCCGTCTGGGACCCGACTTCCGACGGCGAGCAGCCCCGGGGCAACCAGATCCTCGAGCCGCGCGGCATCTGGTATACACCCGTCAGCGGCATCTGGCAGACAGTCTGGCTCGAGCCCGTCCCGAAAACCGGCCGGTTCGCCGAGCCGCGCTTCACCTCCGAGCGCGCCCAGCGCCGCGTGAAGGTCGAGGCGCTCGTCGACCAAGCGACGGACGACGACATCTACGCGGTGCGTCTCACCGCCTTCGCCGAGGGCAAAACCGTCGCGACCCTCGTCATGCGCGCCAACCGCAGCTGCACAACCACCCGGCGATCGTCACCTGGATCGTGCCAGACGAGAGCTGGGGCCAATACGAGACCGCCGCCCTCGCCGCCATGCTGCCGCGCGGCTTCTCCGCCGCCGTTTACACGCAGCCCAGCGACGTCGAAGGCGAGGTCAACGGCCTCGTCACCTACGACCAGCGTTTCATCAAGGTGGGACCCGCCTAAGTGGCCGAGCTCAACCGCCAGCTGATCGAAACCGCGCCCGCCGCCCGTTGACCCGCGTCTTCTGCCGGCTGACCGGCCGCACGCGATCCGCGCGACCTCACGTCACCTCCGGCACGAAGAGAATCTCCCACGCACCATCCGCCCGCGCCGTGAGTCGGGCGGTGAAACCGCGTTGCGCGAGCTGCGCGTAGAGCGGCTGCGGTTCGAACGGCGCAATCAGCCGCAGGGCCTGCCCCGGCTCCAGCCGCGCCACCGCCGCCATGATCGCGGGCAGCGGGCCGCGCTTGGCCGCGAGCAGCGGACGCACGTCGAGTTCGAGCGGAGGCAGGTCGGGCATGAGGTATACTAACCCACTCTCTCGCCTATTGCCTTGATCGGGGTCAATTCCGCCGGAGAAATCCGTCCATGCCTCCCACCTCCAATTCCGCGCGCGACCTGCGCCGCGTCGCCCTCGTCGCCACGCTGCGGCAGACGCGTATGTTTGCCGACCTGTCGCGGGAGGACATCGAGGCCGTGGCCGATGCCTGCTCCACGCGTGCGCTCGCGAAGGGCGAGATGCTCTTCCGCGAGGGCGACCGGAGCGAAGGTTTCTACGTGCTCCAAGCCGGCGCGATCAGCGTGTTCAAGCTCACGCCCGACGGGCGCGAACAGATCATCTGCGTTTTCCGCCCGCCGGAGAGTTTCGCCGAGGCGACGCTCGCCACCGTCGAGGTCTATCCCGCCCACGCCGTCGCCCTCGAAGCCTCGCAGGCGATCGTCGTCCAGCGCACGCAGTTCCGGGAGCTCATCCGCCAGAAGCCCGATCTCTCCCTGCAGATGCTCGGCTCGATGAGCCTCCATCTGAAACACCTCGTGCAGACGCTGCAGGACTACAAGGGCCGCCAGATCGAGGGCCGCCTCGCGGACTGGGTCCTGCGCCAGCTGCCGGCCGGCACGACGACGTTCGCGCTACCCGTCACCAAGAAGAACCTCGCCGGCCAACTCGGCGTCACGAGCGAGACGCTCTCGCGCACCTTTGCCCGCTTCCGCAACGAGGGGCTCGTCCGCGTCGCGGGGCCGCAGATCGAGCTGCTCGATCGCGCCGGCCTGCTCGCCTACGTGGAGACGCCCGTCTGAGCCGCAGGCACCTCCTCGGCCGCCACGCGGTCCTTGCGCGCCAACGTCGTGCGCTCGGTCCACCGCGCGCAGAATTCCACCAGCTGCGACGCCGTCGGCTTGTTCAACCGCCGCCGGATCCGCCGCCGGCAGCCCGCGATCGTCGGCACGCTGCAGCGCAGCCGCAGCGCGATCGCCCGGTCCGGCAGGCCGTGCCCGATCAGTTCGATGACCTGACGGTCGACTCCGTCGGTCCGCCGCGCCCCACCGCGCTCCGGGCCCGGGGCGGCCGCGTCGCGCTCCGGCGTGCGGGCGCTGCGCCGCACCGCCTCGAGAATCCGCTCCGCCGGCGCGGTCTTGGCCACAAACGCCGCCGCGCCCGCCTGCCGCGATTGCGCCTCCAGCTCCGGCCGTCCGCCCGACGCGAGCGCCACCACGCGGATGTCCGTGCCCGCTTTCCGGATACGCGGCAGCAGCTCGAGCCGCGCCCCCCGCACCGGCGACACATCGATCAGCACCACCTGCGGCTGCGTGGCCGCGATCGCCGCGAGGAGGCCGTCGTCGCAGCCCGAGGTCCCGCAGCATGCGAGATCCGGTTCGCCGTTCAGCACCGCCGCCAGCCCGCGCCGCACCAGGTCGTGGTTGTCCGCGACCAGCACCCGCGTCTTCGCGCCCGGGTCGGAGGGAGTTTCGGCGGCGGCGGAGTCGTTTCTCATGGTGGCGGAGGGCGCGGCAAGGCTCGTCGCACCATGGAACGCAGATCGAATCCAAACCCGTCCGTTCCCGGGTTTTCACCCGCCTTTCAGCCGCCCCCGGGACATCCCCCATTGCTCCCGGAGAATCGCCCGTCGCGCGGCGGCGAATCCCGCGCTATATCGCCATCCGGTGATTTCCTGTATTGTTTTCTCCGAGCTCTATAGCACGCGCGTTTCCCGGTGACGACGGCGCATATTTCCCACGCTTAATTCCGACGATTCCGCAATTTACGGATATTCTCTCCGCCCCGGGGTCGGGGTGCGCCTGATTATGTGCTGCGAGCCGTGAACGCGCTTGCGGGAAGCGGGGCGCGGGGGAATCTCGCCGCCGCAGCTTCAACGCCGCTTCCGCTCCGATGCTCACCGTCCAACCCACCGCAGGTTCGCCCCGCTGGTTCTGCCTCCGCTCGCAGGCCAAGCGCGAACACCTCGCGGCCGCCAACCTCGGCGATCGCGTGCAGGTGGAAGTCTTCGCCCCGCGCATCCGCACGGTGCACAACTCGCGGCACGGCCTTCAGCTCAACGCCACCGAGGCGCTCTTTCCCGGCTATCTCTTCGCCCGCTTCGCCTACCCCGACCAGGTGCGCCACGTTCTCAGCACCAATGGCGTGACGGGCATCGTCGCCTTCGGCGGCCAACCGCCGCCCATCGCGGATCACGTCATCGACTGCCTGCGCGACGAGGTCGTGCAGGCCGGACGCAGCCCGATCGCGCCCGTCTTCGAGGAGGGCGCATGGGTCCGCATTCTCTCCGGCTGCTTCCGCTTCCTGGAAGGCCGGGTCGTCCAGTTTGATCCCCGCACCGAGCGTGTCCGGCTTCTGCTCACACTGCTCGGCAGCGAGGTTCAGGTCAGTCTGACGGCCAACCGCGTCGCACTCCTGGAAAACGTGCGCCCGGCCTACCCGTCGGGCCTGGCGCTCGGCCGCGCGGCCGCTCCCGACCGCGCGCGCTGCCTCGCCTGATATCCGCCCCGTCGCGTTCGCGCGACGACCGTTTGGCCGCCGCACCGCCGCCGGTGCCAAGGGCGGCAGCTTGTCCGGATCCCCCCGCCCACCCGGCGCCGGCACCGCTCCCGCCACGACCCTCCCCGCCATGATTTCGCCCGCGTCTCCCACCACGTCCACGCTCTTCGCGTCCCCGGCCCGGCCGCCCCGGCCGCTCTGGAAACGCACGCTCGATCTCACGCTCTGCACGCTCGCCCTGCCGCTGCTCGCCGTCGTCACCGCCGGCGTCGCGCTCTGGATCCGGCTCTTCGCCCCGGGCCCGGTCTTCTTCCGCCAGGAACGCGTCGGCTATAAAGGCCGCCGCTTCCTGCTATATAAGTTCCGGACGATGTCGGCCAACGCCGACGTCTCCTCCCACCGTGCCCACGTCGCTTCCCTCCTCGGCGGCGACCGCCCGATGGTCAAACTCGACGCTGCCCGCGACAACCGCCTCATCCCCGGCGGCTGGCTGCTCCGCGCCTCCGGCCTCGATGAGCTCCCGCAGCTGCTCAACGTCCTCCGCGGCGAGATGAGCTTCGTGGGCCCCCGCCCGTGCGTGCCCTACGAATACGAGCACTACACCGCCGCCCAGCGCGCGCGCTTCTCCAGCCTCCCCGGCCTTACCGGCCTGTGGCAGGTCTCGGGGAAAAACCGCACCACGTTCGCGGAGATGATCCGCCTCGACGTGGAGTATCACCACCGCTGCTCCCTCCTCCTCGATCTCCGGATCATCGTGCTCACGCTCCCCGCGCTCCGGCGCCAGATCGTCGACACCCGGATCCTGCGCCGCCGCCCCGCCCCGCGCGACTCCGCGACGGCCGCCGCCCCGCTGCCCACCCGGCAGGCCTGACGCCGCCCGTCTCCCCCGTCTGTCATGAAAAAGAAGATCCACCTCGGCGTCGTCGGCTGCGGCTACTGGGGCCCCAACCTGATCCGCAATTTCCGCTCCACCAATCACTGCGTGCTCCGCACGATGTGCGACCTCAACGAGGCGCGCCTCCAGCACCTCGGCGGACTCTACCCGGAAATCGCCCGCGAGACGTCCTTCGAAAGCCTCGTCGCCGACCCCGCGCTCGACGCCGTCGCCATCGCCACCTCCGTGCGCACGCACTTCCCCATGGCGAAGAAATGCCTCCAGGCCGGCAAGCACGTGCTGATTGAGAAGCCCATGGCCGCCTCCGTCGCCGAGTGCGAGGAACTCATCGCCCTCGCCGATCGCCAGGGCCTCGTCCTCATGGTCGGACACACCTTCCTTTATTCGGAGCCCGTCCGGAAAATAAAGGAGATCGTCGATCACCACGACATCGGCGACCTGCGCTATATTTCCGCCCGCCGGCTCAACCTCGGCCTGTTCCAGAAGGATATCAACGTGGCGTGGGACCTCGCGCCCCACGACATCTCGATCATCCTCTATATCATGCAGGAGCTGCCGCACAGCGTGAACTGCCGCGGCGGCGCGCACCTCACCCCCGGCATCGAGGATGTCGCCTGCATGAGCCTGCACTTCTCGAAGGAGCGCTCCGCCATCATCCACAGCAGCTGGCACGACCCCCGGAAGGTCCGCGAGATGACCATCGTCGGCAGCAAGCGGATGATCGTCTACGACGACATCGCCCAGCCCGAGAAGATCAAGATCCACGACGTGCGCGTCGAGCGCCCGCCGCACTACGACACCTTCGCCGCCTTCCACTACGCCTATCACTACGGCGACACCTACTCGCCCTATATCAAACAGGACGAGCCCCTGAAGGCCGAGTGCCAGCACTTCATCGACTGCATCCTCGAGGGCCGGCAGCCGCTCACCTCCGGACGCAACGGCCTCGATGTCGTCCGCATCCTCGAGGCTTCCTCCATCTCGCTCCGGCAGGACGGCGCACCGGTGAGCCTGCTGCCGGTCCCCGCCGCGGTCCGCCCCCCGCCGCCCGCTCCCGCGAAGAACAGCCCCGCCGCCCGCCACGGCCACGCCAACGGCACCAAAGTCCTCGCCGCCCGCTAGGCGGTTTCCCGCCCCATGTCCCCCTCCGTCGAATCGACGCAGTTCATCGCCGCGTCCGTGCAGCTCGGCGCGCGCGTCCGCATCTTCGGCTTCGCCAATCTCTACGGCTGCCGCATCGGCGACGACACCCGCATCGGCACCTTCGTCGAGATCCAGCAGGGCGCCAGCGTCGGCGCCCGCTGCAAGATCTCCAGCCACTCGTTCATCTGCGAGGGCGTGACCATCGAGGATGAGGTCTTCGTCGGCCACGGCGTGATGTTCACCAACGACCTCCTGCCCCGCGCCACCGGCGCCACGGGCCTGCTCCAGGGCGCCGCCGACTGGAGCTGCCTTCCGACGCTCGTGCGCCGCGGCGCCTCGATCGGCTCCAACGCCACCCTGCTCTGCGGCATCACGATCGGCGAACGCGCCGTCGTCGGCGCCGGCAGCGTCGTCACCCGCGATGTCCCCCCGGGCGCGGTCGTCGCGGGCAATCCCGCCCGCGTCCTGCGCTTCCTGCCTCAATTCCATGAACCGAACCTCCGTGCCGTTTCTTGATCTGCGCGCGCAGCACGATCCGCTGCGCGCCGAAATCCGCGCCGCCGTCGATACCGTCATCGACGCCAGCGCCTTCGCCGGCGGGCCCTTCGTCGCCCGCTTCGAGGAGGAATTCACCGCCTACTGCCAGACCCGCCGCTGCGTCGGCCTCGGCAGCGGCACCGAGGCGCTCTGGCTCGCGCTCCTCGCCCTCGGCGTCCGCGCCGGCGACGAGGTCATCACCGTGCCCGCCACCTTCATGGCCACCGCCGAGGCGATCACCTATTGCGGCGCCACGCCCGTGTTCGTCGATATCGACGAACGCACCTGCACGCTCGATCCCGCGCAACTCGAGGCGGCCATCACGCCCCGCACGCGCGCCATCGTGCCCGTCCACCTCTACGGCCAGATGGCCGACATGGACCCGATCATGGAGATCGCGCGCCGGCACAACCTCTTCGTGGTCGAGGACGCCTGCCAGGCCCACGGCGCGGAATACAAGGGTCGCCGCGCCGGCTCCATCGGCCACGCCGGCTGCTTCAGCTTCTACCCCGGCAAGAACCTCGGCGCCCTCGGCGAAGCCGGCGCCGTCGTGACCAACGACACCGCCCTCGCCGCCGAGATCGCCACCCTCCGCGATCACGGCCAACACACGAAATACCACCACTCCCGCATCGGCTGGAACGCCCGCATGGACGGCATCCAGGGCGCCATCCTCAGCCTCAAGCTCCGCTCCCTCGCCCTCGGCAACTCCCTCCGCCGCGACCACGCGCGCCGCTACGACCGGCTTCTCGCCGAGACGGACGGCGTGCTCGTCCCCCAGGTCGCCGCCTACGGCACGCCCGTGTATCACCTCTACGTCGTGCGCGTAAACGCCCGCGACGAGGTGCTCCGCGAGATGACGCACCAGGGCATCGGCTGCGGCATCCATTATCCGCGCCCCTTGCACCTCCAGTCCGCCTACGCGCACCTCCGGCTCGGCCGCGGCGCGTTTCCCGTCGCCGAACGCCTCGCCGGGGAAGCCCTCTCGCTCCCCATGTTCCCCGAACTCACCGTCGGCGATCTCGAGCGGGTCGTGCAGGCCCTGCGGATTTCGCTCCGCTCGCACGCTGCGATCGAGCCGCTCGTGTCCGCGATCTGACGTCCCGCCCCGCCGCCGGCCCCACGCGGGCCGGCGCGCGCCGGCGCTCCCGCTCCCGCCTGCCATGTCCGCGCCCGCGCTGCACCTCGACGTTTTCGATCCGGCGCAAGCCGCGGACTGGGACACCCAGGTGCGGCGCTTTCCCGACGCCCGCTTCTTCCACACCCGCGCCTGGCAGCAGGTCCTCGCGGAAACGTATGGCCTGCGCACGTGCTGCATCCGCGCCACCCGCGCGGACGGTTCGCCCGCCGCACTGCTGCCGTTCGCCGAGGTCGACAGCTGGATCACCGGCCGCCGCGGCGTCTCGCTCCCCTTCGCCGACGACTGCCCGCCGCTCGCCGACGATCCCGCGGCCCTCCATGCCGCGCTCGGGGCCGTGACCGCCCACGCGCGCGCCCGGCGCTGGAAATATTGGGAACTGCGCGGCAACCCGGGCCTCGCCGCGCCCGCCGCCACGTCGTTCCACTCGCACCAACTCGCCCTCCAGCCCGACACCGCCCGCCTGTTCGCCCGGTGCGACAGCGCCGCCCGGCGCAGCGTGCGCAAGGCCGAGCAGGCCGGCCTCACGCTCACGTTTCACCACGATCTCGAGGCGACCTGCCGGTTTCACGCCCTGCTCTGCCTGACCCGCCGCCGCCACGGCGTGCCCCCGCAGCCGTTCCGCTTCTTCGCGCAGATCCAGCGCCACATCCTCGCCCCGCGCCACGGCTGCATCGTCCTCGCCGCCCACGCGGGCGTGCCCGTTGCCGGCGCCATGTTCTTCCACTTCGGCCGCCACGCGCTCTTCAAATTCGGCGCCTCCGACGTCCGCTGGCAGCACCTCCGCCCCAACAATCTCGTCCTCTGGCGCGCGATCGAATGGCACGCGCGCGCCGGTTTCACGCAGCTCGACTTCGGCCGCACCTCCCTCGGCAACGAGGGCCTCCGCCGCTTCAAGCTCGGCTGGGGCGCCACCGAGCGGCGGCTCGATTACGCCCGCTTCGATTGCCGCACCGCCGCCTTCGTGCCCGCCGGAGACCGCTCCTCCGGCTGGTCCCACGGTCTCATCAAACATCTTCCGCTCGCCGTCGGCCGCCTGCTTGGCGCCGCCGCCTACCGGCACGTCGCATGAATCGCTTCTTCCCCGAAACCACCCTCGAGCCCGTCCCGCCGGCCGCCCGTCGCTCCGCCCACCCCGGGCCTCCGCCCGCGGACACCTCGTCGCTCGCCGCCCAACCGCCCGGTCTCAAGCTCGGCGACATCTACTACGTCCTCTTCCGCCACAAGTGGAAGATCCTGCTCTGCACCGTCGCCGGCATCGCCGCCGCCGCCGCCGCCTATCGCTTCAACGCCCCTCCCTACCAGTCCGAGGCCAAGCTCTTCGTCCGCTATATCATTTCGGAGAACAAGGCCCTCGGTCCCGCCAATCACGACGCCGCCGCCAAGTCCCCCGACCAGCGCGGCGAGACCATCATGAAATCCGAGGCCGAGATCCTCGGCAGCCTCGATCTCGTCCGCCAGGTCGTCGATGCCGTCGGCCCCGAAAAAATCCTCGCCCGCCTCGGCGGCGGCCGCGACCCCAACGCCGCCCTCGGCGCCCTCAAGCAGAACCTCACCGTCAACGTCGCCCCCGCCAGCAGCGTCATCCAGGTCGTGTTCCGCCACCCCGATCCCGAGCTCGTGCAGCCCGTGCTCCGCGAGGTGATCGAGCGGTATTTCAAACTCCACGTCGAGACCCACACCGCCAACGGCATGCTCGGCGATTTCCTCACCCAGGAGACCGACCAGCTCCGCGCCCGCCTCTCCCAGACCGAGGAGGAGCTGCGCAAGGCCACACTCAAGGCCGGCATCATCTCCCTCGAGGACGCCAAGACCGCCTACAGCGGACAACTCACCTCGCTCCGCCGCGAACTCTACCAGGCCCAGGCCGAGTTTGCCCAACGCACCGCCGTGCTCGAGGAGCTCAACCGCCGCTTCCCGCCCGCCGCCGCCGGCACCGCCGACACCGCCGCCAACACCGTGCCCGCCGAGGCCCTCGCCGAATATCAGCACGCCACGCAACAGCTCCTCCAACTCCAGCAGACCGAGCGCGAGCTCCTCGCCCAGTTCACGCCCGGCAACGTCCGCGTGCAGGAAATCCGCACGCTCCTCGCCGCGGCCCTCGAAAAACGAAACGAACTCCACGCCCGGCACCCCAAACTCGCCGAGCTCGCACTCGCCCACCAGCGCGGCCCCGAAGCCGCCGCCATCGACTCCGTCGTCGTCGCCACCCAGATCACCGCGCTCCAGGCCAAAATCAGGACGCTCACCAAACAGCTCGAGGACGTCCGCACCGAGGCCAACCGCGTCGAACAGATGGAAGGCACGATCGTCGAACTGCGCCGCAAAAAGGAACTCGAGGAGGCCAACTACCGCTACTACTCCGCCAACCTCGAACAGTCCCGGATCAACGAGACCCTCGGCAACGCCCGCGTCTCCAACATCAGCCAGATCCAGGCCCCGTCGCCCCCCATCAGCGACCGCTCCAAGGCCGACAAACTCGTCGGCCTCATCCTCGGCGCCGGCCTGCTCGGCGGCATCGCGTGGGCATTTCTCATCGAACTCTACTTCGACCGCTCCGTGAAACGCCCGGTCGATCTCGAGCGCACCGTCCGCGCCCCGCTGATGCTCGCCATCCCCGCGCTCCGCCGGAAACACCTCCACGCCACCTCGTCCCTCATGCTCGGCCCCGGCGCCAACGGCCAGCCCCCGTCCCGCCCAGGCTCCCACCCGGCCACCCCTACCCCCGCCGCCGTTTCGGCCGCCCC
>JACCEC011305659.1_pt1 | contig 23231 bp, 18 predicted proteins | sample 7450121 | NCBI WGS metagenome assembly JACCEC01 (sample SAMN15323455, study PRJNA562643) | freshwater metagenome | isolation source: river surface water | place: USA:Blue River Watershed | collected 2017-08-18 | reverse complement strand
TAAAAGTGTAACTAAATCAATCTCTAAAGGAGTAAATAAAGCAACAAAAACAATTTTTGGTTCACCTAAAAAAAAGAAAAAATCATCACCACCTCCTCCAAAACCAATTGTTTATGCTTTAGCTAATAGTAATTTTAATAATGATATGTATTATGATATTTTTTGTCCTTATTCAGGATATAAAGAATTAAATAATAAAAGTTTTAATAAAACAGATTCAATAATAACAAAAAATGTTAATAATTCTATAGTTTGTCAAACTGATTGTACAACAAATCCAACATGTACTTCTTATTCTTTTAATAAATCAACTAAAGATTGTACATTATATAAAGGATTTCCATCATCAGTTTCTACAAATAATTCGGTAGATAGTGGTATTAAAACAAATGGTAAATATAGTTACAATAATTTAAATTCATCACAAAAAACAAATATACAAAAACATTGTATAAATAAAAGATTTCAATTGTCTTTCGGAAAAAATGATTTAGATATTCGTAGTTGTTTTAATCAAATTAAAAATAATAAAAATGATAACTATGTAGATCTTAATGCTCAATGTGTATGGAATAATGTAAATACTTTAGGTAAAGGTTTATTAGTAAATAAATCAGAAAGAGTAAATAATAATAAAATTGGTGGAACTGTATCAAGTAAATCAATGGATAAATATCAAACTGATTATACAAATTATTTAACAAATTTACAAGGATATTTTGATACAGAACAAAAATTAAGTAAATTTGATGATAAATTTAATTCATATAATACTATGAATAATGCTAATGTTGATGAATTAAAAAATTATTTAAATAATAGTGCCATAGGAACAATTGCTTTAAGTAAACTACCACAATTAGAAGTATTAACAACAATTGGTAGTGATAAAGAATTATTTGAAAACCAAAATCAATATGAAAATATAAAGAAAAATTCAAAAGCTGTTTTATGTATAATAATATTATTAATAATAGTTTTATTTATCTTTTATTTAAAAAAATAGAATAAATTAATTTTTTACATAATTTTTTAAAATATCTATTTTTTAGAAAATAAAATATCATAATTAATAATAGAAATAATTAAATAAATGTCAGGTTTAAGTTTAGAAAATATATCATCTTATGCTTCAAATTTAAATAAAGCTCTTTCATCATTAGATGATAATATTACTTCTACATATGATGCTAAAAATTTAGTATTAGCACAAAAACAATTAAGACAAAAAGAACAAGAAGCTGAAATAGCTGATAAAACTCAATTAGTAGTCACACGTGCAAGAATGTTACAATTAGCAGAAGAAAGAAATATGTATAAGAAAAAAATTATATATACTTTATTAGCTGTTGTTTTATTAATATTAATTATTACATTAACAACATATGCATTTTTTTCAAAACAATCAAAAGGTGCTAATAAATAAATAAAGAAAATAAATGAAAATATTTTTTAAAAGATTATATATTTTTATATAAAAATATATTAAAATAAAGTAGAGATAAAATAATGGCTAGTACAAATTCATTAAATGATATAACAAATCAATTATTATTAAAATATGATCAAAATTTCCAAAATTTATATAATATGTCTGATGGTTTAAATAAAGGTATTATGAATAAAGAAGAATTAATAACTCAAAATATAATTGCAGCTAATAATAAAGATACTACAATTAATATATTAATATCAACTATATTTTTAGTAATTATTTATTTTGTATTATTTATGGCTAATGCTACTGGTAAATTAGATGGTAAAAAATTAATGATAATTTGTATTTTAATATTTTTAATTTATTTATTCTTTATTTACTTTAAATATATTCGAAAACCTACTGATTTCCTTTCTAAATTAAGTATTGCTGTTGGTGATCAATTACAATCAAGTATTGGTTCTCTTGTCGGTGATAGATATAATTATACATGTCCAGTTGATTGTGAAACATCAGGAGAAGAACAAGATTATACACAAATACAAAATGTTCCTGTATTAAATAAACAATCTTCTGAAAATGTATGGTTATATGGAGATAGATCAATGAATTTATATAATACTGTTCCTAAGTATGTAAATGAAATGCCATATTCAGAAGAACAATTAGAAACAATTGTACCTCAACCATTCTTTAGAGGAATATCACCAAATGGTGCAACTTATTATCAATGTGATTTTAAGGTACCAAGTAATTCACCAAATTATAATGGTTTACCAATGAGTGGTAAAAAAAGTTTATTTACTACAATACCATGTAATCAAATGAGTGGATATAAAGAAACTGGAAAATATATATGTACATCAAATGATGGGACAGTTAAAAATTATACTTCTGGAAGTGATTCAGATTGTACAAAAGTTGATTAAAAAATAATAATAAGAAAATAAAAGATAAAATAGAATGATAAATAAATATATTTTTTTTAAAAAAATCTAATTTTTAATTAGAAGTAATAATTAAAAATGGTCAATCCTCCTTATTTTCCAAATATATCACAAAAAAGAATTGATAAAGAATATAAACCTGATTTATCAAAATTAAATACTTATGGTAAAAATTTAAATATTAATTTAAATGCATTACAATATGATCATTTTACTAATAATAATGAATATTTTGTAAATAATGGTACATATATTAATCCGTATATGTCTAATGGTGATAATCAAACATCTGGTTTAAATTCAATCAATACTAGTTTACAATCTAATATTAATATAGCGAATCAAAATCTATATAATGCTAATTTAAATAGAGAATATCAATTAAAAACACAAGAATTAATGAATTTAGAAAATAAAGATTTAAATAAACAATTAGTTGGTTTACAAAGACTTCAAACAAATATTTTTTCCAAAGAACGTTTAATAGAAGATAATTTAACAAAATCTTCAAATTATGAAACAGGTATTCGTGCTTTATCTGCTTCTATATTATTTGGTGCTTTATTATTTTTAGTTATTTATTTATATGGTAAAAACACAATGAATCCTAAATTATTACAAGGTGTAGGTACATTATTAATAGTAATTTATATTTTAATAATTTTTTATTTATATAATGTATTTTATCTTCAAGAATCATTAAATAATGTAATATCTATGAATTTAATGGCAGGTATTGGTGGTAGAATTCAAGAAGCAACAGATAAAGTAAATAATAGAATAGATGATATTAAAGGTAAAAGATATAATGAATGGGTTAAAAGAAATTGTTCATGTCCTAATACTACTTCAGAAGACACAGATGAAGATAATTCAGGACTTCGTATTATAGGTGAAGAAGAGGAATTAATTGAATATGAGGAACAACCTGAAACACCAGGATTATTTTATCAAGATGGTTCATCACCAAATCAATTATTATATCCTCCAAATACAAGAAAAAATTCTGGTAAATATCATGATAGAATTGAATATCCTGATTATAGTAAATCATACAGTGACTTCCCCGAAACAAGAAGTGGTACAGAAAGATTTGAAAATGCAAGTTTTGATATACAAGTAAGTGATATTGAAAATTCTGAAGAAGAAGAAAATGTATTTATTTATGGTGGTACTAGTTTGAAAGTAAATAGAGCACCATTAGTAGGTGATAATGTTTATACTGCTAATTTATAAAATAAAATTTTAAAATATTTAAAAATAAAAAATAAAAAAAGTTAAAAAAGATAATAGAAAAAGAAAAAAAGTAAAAAAAGAAAAAAGATCTATAAATAGAGTAATAATATATATTAAAAATGATGAATTTTCCAAATCCTAAAGATCCTCAAACAGTACAAGTTAGAATATGTAATTTAGATAACGACTGTTTAGAAAGACAATTTTGTTCATTTAATGATAAAAGTTTAAAACATGAATGTATAGCAGATGATAAGAAATTATTATATATGGGTTGTTTAAATACATCAAAATATAATGAATTTGACAAAATAGATTCAAAATCAACTGAAGATCATGAATCAATGAAAAGTTGTATAGATTTTGTAAGAAGACAAAAGAATAAAAATGGTTTTTATTATAATTATATGGTTTTTAAAAATAAGAAAAATGCATTTGTTGATCCAAATACAATAAATGTTTATTTAAAGTGTGATAAGGAAGTTTTAATGGCAATGCCTTCAAAAGATTTTTTTGATTTAAAATGTACAGATGACCAAAAAAATTGTGTTTTAATACCTAATAATACTTTTAAATCTTTTGTTAAAAGTAATAAAAAAGTATGTGGTGGTAAATTATCATTAGATGTTGAATATTCATGTGAAAATGAAGATTTACAAAATAAATTTAATATACCTTTTGAATTTAAAAATATGAACAAATTAAAAATTGAAATTAAATGTCCAGTAAATCTTGAAGATTCTCGTTTTCAATCTAAATGTACTGCTACATATTTTGATACTGATAATTCAAATCCAGGAAATTTTAAATATTTAGATTTACTTGATAAAAATGTTAAACCTGAAGATTGTGTTCAACCAGTTTATAAAGTACCACGTATAGTTAGTGATATTGATGTTTATAAACAATTAATAGAAAAAAAGAAAGAAGATGATATTCAAGATTATAATAAGATGTTAGATAATAAAGAAGAAGAATTAAATAAAATTAGAATGGAAAAATTAAAAATTAAATTTAAAGCTAATACAGGTGTTGATTTAGATGATGAAGAAGCTCATTCAATGGTAGAATTTAATAAATATGAATATTTTCAATCCGGTTCCGAAAAACCATGTGTTTGGAAAATTCATGAACATAAAAATCCTTTTGGTGATTATGTTGAAGAAAATGATATTCGTCAATATGGTATTTTTGTTCAAGGTAAGTTTTATATGATAGAAGAAGCAAAACAAAAAGCTTGTGAATTAGGTGCTTATCGTTTTATTTGGTTTTCAAATAGTTATCCATTAGAAAATTTAAGAAATCAATTATATGTTTTTACACCCAATAAATGGAATGAAGCTGTTAAAAGTATGAGTTTAGATGATATTAAAAAATGGAGAAATGTTGAAAATGTTTATGTTGGAGAGTTAACAACTGAAGCAGATATTTATAAAGAAAAATTCGAAGATACTCAATCATCTTTACAAGAAGCTATTAAAAATAATTATAATGCTGTTTTAAGTTATATTCAAACAAATGTTGTTAATTCTGATGAAAAAATAAATACAAATAAACAAACTATTAAAAAATTAGATGATCAAATAACTACTTTGACTCAAAAAATAAAAATGAATCAAATTAAAACAAAAGTTAATAATGAATTTTTATTAATTTTAGTTATTTTTACAGTTCTTTTAATATTTGGTGCTCTTTATTATTATTATTCTCAAAAACAAAAAATGTAAATAAATTAGATCTTTTTCTTTTTTTTATGTGCTAAAGCTTTAGAAAAAAGATAGCAAAAAGAAAAAATATTTTTATATCCATTTTATATAAATAAATTATTAAATTTTATTATTTTAATTATTTTTTTTAAGTTGAATTTTATATAAATTAATTATTAAATTTTTATTATTTTTTTTAAGTTGAATTTTATTAAATAAATTATTAAATTTTTATTATTTTTTTAAGTTGAATTTTATTAAAAAAATTATTAAATTTTTATTATTTTTTTAAGTTGAATTTTATTAAATAAATTATTAAATTTTAATTAATATGATTTATCAAGTAGATATTTTTGTGTTTTAGCAACATGACCTTTTATTTGATTCCATTGTTCAGGATTATATATTTGATGAGGAATACGAGTATTAATAGAAGACGAATTATACCAAATTAAATTTTTAATTTCATTTTCTTCGAGATCAGGAAATTTCTTTTTTATTAAATCAATAAAATTAGTTTGACAATGAAAATCAATAGCACTTAAATCCCAATTATCAAGTTCAAGTGATTGTACTGAAAAAAATGATATTGGTTGAACTACCATATTATCTACTTTATCATTTGAATTAGTTTTAAAACGATTATACCATACATTTGCATATTGTTCAAACATTTCCATATCACCTTGCATACCACCATAAGCAACTCTTAAATGCATAGAATATAAAAGTGAACATTGTTCATCATTAAGTTCATTATAAAGTTGTAGTAGATCGATTGTTTTGGGTCTATTTTGTTCGGATACATAATTAATAACATCTTTTCTAGAAATCTTTGTTAAAACATAAACAATACCAATCATATATTCATACATATATTTTTTCATTTTAAATTGTGTAGAAGATATAGCAACTAATAACCAAATTAATGTCGAAAAAGATTTATGAAGTTTAGTATCTTCAAGCATAATAATAGGAAGTCTTCTAAATAGGTCCATAGCTTCTAATTTAAGCATATGAATAGCAGTTGGAATAGCTAAAATATCATCTTGTTTTCGAATTGTTTTTTGTAAATGTGATTTAATTAAATGGATATTTTTATATTTAGCTTCATGTGGAATAAAAAACTTTTTTTCTTCAATATCAGGGAAATAACCACAAAGATAAAAAGTATGTGATTTGCGAACATTAGCCCATTTTACTTCATGTATAAAATTAACATCTTGAGGTCTTTCATCATACCATGTGGCTTCAAAATCAGGTGAAAATTTGTCAGTCCATCTTAAATAGAAAAACCGTTTTAATTTAATCTCAGTACCATCACTTTTAAAGCTTGCAAAAAATGAATGGAGTGATTTTTGTGATTTATCGAATTTGCTCATTTTCTTTTAAATATATCTTTTTTATATTTTTAATCATATATTAGAACCTTTATTTTTAAAAGGATGTAAAAATCATTTTTTTTTTCATTTACCTAATATCTTTTTTCTTTTTATAAAAAAGAAAAAAGGATAACAAAAAAGAAAAATTATTTATTTAAAAAATAATGTTTTATAACTTATCAATATTATATATTGTATTTAATTCACCTTTCCTTTTTTAAATATCAGGTATTTAGCGCGGTTTATGTGTATATAAATTAATTATGATAATATATTATTTTATACATAATTAATTTGCGCTGATTTGTTTTCTGATAATTTGATTGTTATCAGAATATAACTCATCTTTTATAAATATATCATAATTAAATAAATTGTATGTTTTTTTATAATTATAAATTTTATTGTAATTTAAAAATTAACAATAATTAAAATTATTATTGTAATATTAACAATAATAAAAATATGATAAAAAAGTTAAGATAAAATCCCTGATACAATTAATTTTTTTTAAGTTGAATTTTTATAAAATAAATTATTAAATTTTTATATTTTTTTTTAAGTTGAATTTTTATAAAATAAATTATTAAATTTTTATATTTTTTTAAATTGAATTTTTATAAAATAAATGATTAGCAATTATAGTTTAAAAAGTGTTTACGACAAACAGCTTCATAAATATCATCACTGCCTACAAGAATAGTTTGTTCATCAGCAGTTAATCTTTTTGAAAAATGAGCTTTTGTACCATCTCCGCATTTTTTGCAAAGAGCATTTAATTTTCTAACTTTTTCAGCATGTGGGATAAGACGTAAAACATCACCAAAAGGTTGTTTACGTGCATCACCATCTAGACCAGCTGCTACAATACATTTTCCAAAATTATCAATCCAATCTACAATATTATCATAAGCATCACTAAAGAATTGAAGTTCTTCAATAACAATAACATCTGCTTTATTAAAATGTTCATTATTTTTTACGTCTTCTAATTTATCCGCTACTATACATTCATCAAAACTTTCACGATTATGTGTGGTAAGAGATGATGAACCATAACGGTTATTAATTGAATGATTGATAACAAGTACATTTTTATTTAAACATTTAAAACGATTAATAATTCTAATTAATTCTGTACTTTTACCAGCGTACATTGGACCAATAATTAATTCAAGTGAGCCTGTAGAAGAGGACATCTTATCAACGGGTATATTATATCTATTCATTTTATTTTTCTTTTTTTCTTTATACTCATTTTTAAAAGAAAATTAAATGGATGAATTCAAAATAATCATTTTTTTTTTCGTTTTTCATTAATTTTAATGTAAAATATTAATATTAAAATTTATATAAAAACACATATTATATATTATTATTATAAATTATAATTTATAAATTGAACTTAAAAAAAATGATTAAAAATATTTTTTTATGTACTTAATTTTAATTAATAATTCATTTTTAATTTATTTTTAGGAGGTTTCGATTGAACACAATTAATGAAGTTATAGAAAACAATATTAAGTGATAAATACATTAAGAAGAGATCTGTTGTATAATATGTATTAACAAAATTAAACGAATTATTTTCTTTTGATATTTTAGATAATTTATCAATAAATTCATTAATTTTATAAAAACGACGAATAATAAAGCGAACTTGTTGTGCAAAAATAAATTTATAAATTGGATTATTCATTTTTTGTATTTTTTTGAGTTTTTCTAAAATCTTTTCGCTTAAATTTTTGTCAAATTCATCAATCGTTTTTATAAATATATTAACTCTATTTTGATGATTTGAATTCGGTGATAATTTATTTTTAAGAATATCTAATTTTTTATCAATTGCTTCTAAATAAATAGATTGTTTATTCTTTTTATTCGAAACTGCATTTTTTGGTTTATTTGCTAAATTTGCTACATTTGCAACATTTTTTTGTACGACTTCAACTGAAGGTACAACAGGAGTAGCGTTTTTATTTGGAGGATTTGGTGTTTGTGTTTGAACTTGACCTTGAACATTTGTACCTCCGTATAATGCTTGACCATATTTTGATACACCACTATTAGGTTGTAAAAATTCTTGTGATTTTGATGAAGACGATGAAGAACTGGATTGAGGAGAAGTAGTTGAATTACCTGATAAATTAATGAGGAAAGAATTAATCTCTAAGTTAAGAGGTTCAAAACGTTTATAAGATGATTGATTAAATTGTGATAAATTACCTACATTAAATGTAAAAGTTGAAAGTATACTATCTCTATCATTATGATATTGTAGTTTTTCTTCATAATATTTAATTAAAAAAGGTACAGTGTTTGTTTTAAAATTTTCTACACTTTTATTTAAAATAATTCTATATCTCTTTAATCCATCTTTAGTTCTATTTGGTTCAACAATATTTGTACCTCTTACTGAATCATTAATAACATCAACAGTTATTAATCTTTTCATAATTTTAAATAATGAATCTTCAGTAAAAAGTGATATTAACTCATTTTGAGAACTCTTCTTCTCTAATTCCTTTGCTTTCTTTTCAAAATCAATTGTTAATCCATAAACTTGAGCAGCTGATACATATGCCTTATTTATGTTTTGAACTAAGTCTTTAAGTCTATCTTTACGAATTTCATTACCATCTTTGATTAATTCTTTACCAAGAGCTTCTATATTCTTTAGTTGTTGATCAAGAGTTTCTTTTGATTTTTTTATTTCTTCTATTCTGGATTCTACTTTTAATCTTTGAGTTAATAAATCTTTTCTTTTTGTTCGAGCATCTTTTAATAAACGTTCTGCTTCATCTCTTTTAGTTTCTTCAGTTTGTTTTTCAGATAAATGACGCGATAAAGTATTTGATTCTCCTGAAGTAAGAAAAGAAGTTGATTGTTTTGTTTCAAGTGTTGATATTTTTGGTTCAACTGCTTTTATTTTACCAATAGCACCCTCATATTTACTTTTTTCATCTTTCATTGTTCTCTCTTCTTTATCAATTTCATTTTTAAGTCTTGTTGGTTCATCTTTAATAGAAGTATTTTCAGTAGTAAGTTGTTCTATTTTGTAAGATAAAGTTTCTTTTTGATTTTTATTTTCTTCAACAAATGAAGTATAATAAGAGTTAATATTATTAAAAGTTTCAATTATAGTATTTCGTAGTGTCATTTGTAAATTTTGGTCTAATTTATAATCTTTTAAACTTTTACATATACTATCTTCTTCTTCATTTTCTTTAATTAATTTAATAATTAAATTAAGTTCAATACATTTAACTTTAATAACAATTTTTATCCAACTACTTAAAAACTTAATTAAATCTTCATTTTGAGAGTTAACATTATTTTTAATATTTAATATTAATATTTTATTTAATTCATCACTTAGTTCATTAAGCTCATTTATTAATTTCTTTTTTTTATCAATAATATTTGTTTTAATTTCATTTTTCTTTTGTTCTAATAATAATTTTTTCTCTTCATTTTTTTCCTTCTTCAAACTTACATAATTTTCCAAAATATTATTTTTCATAATTTTTTCATTTTGTGATTTATCATAATTTAATTCTGAATTAATAGCTTGTATTTTTTGAATTATTTGATTAAATTTCAAAAATTTTGATTCTTTATCAGTTAATATTTTATAAATATTAATTATATTTTTGCTAGTTGAACTTATATTTTTTTTAAATATTTTAAAATATAAAAATGATATTTCTTCCATTATTGATTTTAATTTATTTATATCACTTAAATAACCAGCTCTTTTTGCCAATTCTGTTTGTATTTCTTTAGAATCTTTATCAAAATAAACATTCTTAGTTAAATCATTTAATTCATCTTTTAAATTATTTAAAAAATTATTTAATGTAGTAAAAGTTAAATCGTCTATTTTACTTGTATTTGTTAAACTATTAAAATTATCAAAACTAGGTGTTGTTTGAAAAAAATTAATAAAATTTTTATATTCACTATTTTTTAAAATTGTACTAAACATTTCATGTTGAGGAGTTGAAGGTGAATTTGAAGTATTAAAATATGTTTTATTTGTAAAAAGTGTTTTCAAACTTGTAAATAAATTTGTAAGTTTTCGTTTTAATTCAACTATATTTCCTTTTTGTCTTTCTCCAATTCTTTTAAATGTTCTTACTAATTCAGTGATTTTTAATATAATTTGTTCATTTTCTGTTTGATATTCTTGTACACTCGTTAATATTTGTTTATAATCATCAAATAATATAAGATTATTGTTACTCTTTTTTTTTTCAGCAGTATTTCTTATTAATTCATTAATAGAACGAATATTAGGATTTTCATGTGAAAAAGAGTATTGAGACAATCTATAAAAACTATCATACGAATCTAAAAAGTCAAAAGTTGATTTTTGTCTTTCTTGGAAAGCATGATAAAGTTTAGAATACATAATATATAATTCAGGGATTAAATATAAATCTGTTATTTTTGTATTAGTTGTTTGTTTATTTACTAAATCACCTCCATTTTGTTTACTAATTTGTAAATTTCTAAAAGAGTTTTTAACAATTGGTGGAATTGTGTTGCTATAAAAATCTTGATATAAACATTTATAAATATTAAAATTAAAAACATTGTTGTTTTTTAATAATTCTTCACAATTAATTTGTTCTGCTTTATTTCGTGCTATGACTTTGTTTTCTGATTTTTGATAATACACTTCTGAACTTAATAAATTTAATTCATTCAATGATTTTTGTAAATTATTAAAAAGTTCGGCAAAAAGATAATAGATTTTCCCCCTTGTTTTTGTAAAAAAATTATTGTTTTTATAAATAGCTAAAGATTTCGATATATTTGTTTGTTCCATTTTTTTTAAACTTTCTGATAATTTTTCAGTTTTATTCTTAAAAGTTGTTAATTCTTCGATTTCATCTTTTAATTTTTTATTTTCTTTTTCTAAATTTTCTAATTTAGTTTTATTAATTTCATAATTATTAATTAGTTTTCTATCTGAATTACTAATATCTGATGTTTTTAATACTTTTTGATTAATTGTATTTTTTAGATTTTCAAGAATTTGTTTAATTTCTGTTATTTGAAATTCAATTTGTGTTTTTTTTTTCTCTCTATTATTTATCTCAGCATCATAAATTGTTTTTATTTGTTGAATATTTTCATCTATTTTTTTAATTATTTCTAAATTATCTTTAGTCTTGGATAATAAAAATTGATTTAAAAATGGAAAATTATATGTTTTTATATTATTTAATGTTGACATGTTAATTATATATTAAATCTCTATTATAAAAAAATATTTTAAATTTTGTAAATAAAAAAGTATAATTATTATTTAATATATTATATAAAAAAATATAATACTTAACAAAAAAACTACTAAAAAGTCATATAAAAACTAGAATCAGGATTAGTTATTAATTCAAAAATATCGTCATCTTTTAAAACATAATTTTTTGTATATTTAGATTTATGAAAGATTTGATTTTGAAAATTCTCTATTTCGAAGATTAATTTTTTTCTTTCTTCTTCTTTTTTTAAGTGTTTATGAATTTGAATACAAAATAAAATAAAAAAGAAAGATAATATAAATAAAAATATAAAATTTCCATGTTTTTTAAATATATCATTTAAATACTCATTATGAGTTATAATTTTTAAAGACATTTTTATGATTAATATTTACTCTATTATACCTAATTAATTTTTTAATTTATTTTCTTTTTCTTTAATTTATAATAACTTAAAATAATTTTTATCATTAAAAAATACTTTATATTCTATAAAATAAAATAGCAATAATTTATTGTTTTAAATAAAACGTAAATTTTACCAAAGTTTTTTTAAATTGAATTATTAAGGAAAATAAAAAAAATAAAATCAACACTGAAAAAAATGGTTCACAAAATAAAATTAAAAAAGACATTATTGTATAGATAATCATTTAATTAAACGAAAAAAAAAATGATTTTTTAAAAATTGAGTATAAATTTGAATTTGAAAAAAAATAGATATATATTGATTAGAGATATTTCAAATGGAAGAAGACAACAATTTTGAAGAAGAAACACCAGTTAACGTAAATGGTGAGTATGACATTTATGCATTTTTAGATGACCATCGTGTTGATACGGGTCAAAGTTATACTCATTTATCAATGGGAACTGGAAAGATGCAAGGAAAATTTTTTGTTAGAAACAATGAAATTGATATGTTTTATGAGCTTTATGAGAAGGCATTTTTTGCAAATGAACTTTTATATTTGGTAGAAAAACATGAAGAGATTGGACCAATTGTAATTGATTTTGATTTTAATTATGAATTTGATACACATGAACGTATGCATACTTTTGAACATGTTGAAAAAATTGTAGAACTTTATATTAACGAGATTGTTGATTTATATAAAATTGAGAGAACAGATGAACGTTTAACTGCTTTTGTATTTGAGAGAGAAAAACCCTACAAATCAAAAGGTATTGCAAAAGATGGTATTCATATTATGTTTCCAAACATTGTGACACCACCTGAACACCAATATTATATACGTAAAAATGTATTAAAGAAGATTGCACCTATTATTGCTGATTTACCAGTTAAAAATGGTAATGATGATATTATTGATAAATCAGTTATTTATTCGAATGGATGGATGATGTTTGGTTCAAGAAAACCTAAGTGTGAGATGTATTTAATTAAGTATATTTTTAATGGTCAAATGGAGAATATTGCAATTAGCAATTATCCTTTTGGAACATTAGATTTACCCAGATTTTTTAGTATTCGTGGTAAAAAACACAGTGAATTACTAGAATTAAATGAAGGTAAAAAAGATTTAATTGAAAAAGAAGTTCAAAAGAAGAAGATTACTACAAATTTAAAATTAAAGAGTGGTATGAATGTAAATTATGATGTTCAACAAATTGGTGAGATAGTAAATATTTTATCAAATGAAAGAGCAAATAATTATACACAATGGATTGAAGTGGGATGGTCATTACATAATATTGATCCTAATTCACAAGAATTATTAGATATGTGGATTAATTTTAGCAAACGTTCATCTAAATTTGTAGATGGTGAATGTGAAAAAGAATGGGAAAAAATGCGTGGTGATGGATTAAACATTGGTTCATTATATTATTGGGCTAAAATTGATAATAATGAAGAGTACAATAGAATCATGGACAGAGACATTAACAGAGTATTAACCAAATCAATTGATCAAGTTACTAATTATGATATTGCTGAAGTTTTATATAAAATTTATCGTTATGAATTTAAATATTCAAATTCGGAGTGGTTTATGTTTAAAAATCATTTATGGCATACTATGAAAGATGCAATGGAATTAAGACAAAAAATCTCAACTGAACTAGTTAAAAAATATATGAAATTAATTGGTGAATTAAATAGAATATCATCAAGTGATAATGCTGATATCACTGAAGAAGAGAAAGAAGAAGCAAAAAAGAAATCAAAGAAAGTTATGGATTTAATTAATAAATTAAAAACAACATCATTTAAAGAAAGTTTAATGAAAGAATGCAAAGAACTTTTTTATGATAAAGATTTCTTTAATAAATTAGATACAAATCCTTTTCTTATTGGATTTAATAATGGTATTTATGATTTACAGAAGATGGAATTAAGAGATGGTCGTCCAGATGATTATGTTTGTATTACAACTGATATTGATAAGATTGAGTTTACAAAAGAACATGAATATTGGGATGGACTTTGTTATTTCCTTTCAACTGTATTTGTTGATCCTACAATTAAAAACTATTTTTTAACTTATTTAGCTACTAACTTACAAGGTGTAAATAATGAAGAAAAATTCAGAATTTGGACAGGTGTAGGTGGTAATGGTAAATCAAAAATTATTGAATTATTTGTTTATGCATTTGGACCTTACACAAATAAACTTCCAGTCACTTTATTAACAGGAAAACGTGCTCAATCAAACGCATGTACTCCTGAGATTTTACAATCAAAAGGTAAAAGATTTTGTTATATGGAAGAACCTGATGAAAAAGAGAAAATTAATGTTGGTTTGATGAAAGAATTTACAGGTGGTGATAAAATTAAAGCAAGAGGTCTTAATAAAGATCCTATTGAATTTAAACCACAATTTAAATTAGCTTTACTTTGTAATGATGTACCTGAAGTACCACCAAATGATACAGGTACTTGGCGTCGTATGGAAGTTATTGAATTTAAATCAAGATTCGTAAAGACACCTCGTGAACCTAATGAATTTGAAATTGATGAACATTTAAGTGAAAAACTACCTTTATGGAGAGAACTATTTATGGCTTTATTAATAGATGTTTATTATGAAAACTATAAAAAATATGGTCTAATTGTACCAGATGAAGTTAAGAAATATACTCTTGAATATCAAAAACAATGTGATAACTATATTGAATTTATTATGGAAGCAATTGAAGATACTAAAGTCAAAGAAGATATTATGTCTGTTAATGAAATGCATGATGAATTTAAATTATGGTATATGGAAGAAAATAATGACCATAAAGCACCTGCAAGAAAAGAGTTTAAGGCATATCTTATTAAAAAGTTTACTAAAGATAGATTTATTAATAGTAAAGAAATGAAAGGTTTTAAATTTAAAGAAGGTTATCAAAAACGTTCTGAAGGTAAATTAACAACTGTATCTGCTCCTCCAGCTGCAGCAACGGATGGTATGGGTTCAGTTATAGGTCATATCTGACTAGAGAATAAAAATAATTAAAAAGAGAATATTAAATAAATAATTTAAAAATTTAAATTTTAATAATTATAAAAAATACAAATATAAAAATAAAAATAAATTAAAAATATTTTTATATAAAATTAATAAATAATTTTTATTAATTAAAACTAAAAAATAAGGAGTATAAATCATAAAAATAATTTATAAATTAATAATAATATACTTTATATAATTAAAAAATGGTACAAGCAATATTTAATTTAGTATCACATACATTTTTTACAGGTTTAGCAATAGTAGGTGCTGGCACTTTAATACATAAAGCAGGTTCATTTATAAAAAAATATGAAACTGAAAAAGAAGATTCATATAGAAAAGCTTTTGATGAATTAATGATAAATTCAGTTGAAGAATTTAATTTTTGTATTGATTCTTTAAAAAAAATAGTTAAAAGTGGTACAAAAGGTACATTATTATTAACAGATATTATAAGTGGAAATAAAGTTATTCAAAAAGATAAAAATGGAAAAATTATTATATCTGATAAATCTAAATTATATAACAATTATGAAAATACGATTGATGAATTAAATGAAAAAGTCAAAGAATATCAAATAGAATTAGAAAAGATTAAAAAACTAAAAGAAGAACAAAAGAAAAAAAAAATAACTATGAAAATAAAGAAAAAATATGAAGATGATGATGATAATGATAGTTCTTCAATAAAATCAAATTTTGAAAGTATTGATAAAAAAATAATAGGTAAAAAAATAAAACAAGAATTTACAGTTGAAAGTTCTGATCAAGAAGAACAGGATAATGAAAATAAAAGTTCAGATGATGAAGATAACCAGAATTCAGATGAAGAATCTGATGAAGAATTTATTATTCAACAAAAGAATTGATAAGTAAAAATTATTTTTTTTTATTGTTTACTTTAAATTAAGGATATTTAAAGAAATATGGATTATACTGATAATTTAGCACAATCATTTTTAATAGGATTGGTTTTTTGTTCTGTATTAAGTGATGTATATATAGGTGTTCATTCTATATTTAATAATGAAGATTTAAAAAAAAAAATAAATTATTATCAAGATGTTGTAAGTGCTGTATCATCTTTTTCATTAAATAAATACGAAGAAAATGATGATGGAAGTATTTATATTGAAAATAATGTTAATAAAAATAAAGATAAAAATCAATTTAAAGAAAAAATTAAAATAGAAAAAGAAAATAAAGATGTTCATTTTCAACAAGAAATAATAAAAGAAGAATTTAAAAATAATAATATTGAAAATGTGCTTAATGCACTTGAAAATGATAATGATAATGATAATGAAAATGTGCTTAATGCACTTGAAAATGAAAATGAAAATTATGAATCAAAACTATTAATAAATAAAAATGATAATAATAAAAATGATGAAGAATCTTCATTAAATAATCTTTTAGTTCAAAAAAATATAGTTAAAGATGATAATATAATATTAGTTGAAAATTTAAATAAAAAAACAAAAGAAAATAAAAATATTATTGAAGAAGTAACATTTAATACAACTGAAGAAGAATTAAAAAAAATAAAGAAATTGGAAAAAAAAAGGGAAAAAGAAAAAAATAAAGAAAAGGAGAAAAATATGATAAATGAAAACATAACTATACAAAAATCAAGGAAAAAATCCGAACATAAAATATAAATATATAAAATATAATATTAAAATTTTATAAAATAAAAAAATAATTTAAGAATATAATTTACGGATTTGAAGTTTTTTAGTATTTTTAATATGATATAAATTCTTTTTTTTTGTATGATGATCAAAACAAGTTAAAAGTTGATCATTTTTAATATTTTGTTTTTTCATAAATTCTTTTATCATCTTCTCTTCACTCAATTTTTCATTTTGGAAAATTTTAAATTTTTTATTTTTATATTCAATTGTATAATCAACATTTATTTTTTTACCACCATTTAATGGTTTTATATCATTAGTTTTTATAGTATCATATTGTGTATTAGCATTATTTTGTGCCATATTATTTTGTATATTATTTAAATTTTTACCACTATCTGAATTTGGATCTACCTGAACTATAATTTTTTGATTATTATTTTGATTTTGAAGCGGTAAAGGTATAAAATCATAATCAGCTAAATTAGATGGTGATGACATTATTAATTTTTAAAACCTTAATCTTATAATTAGATTTTTTTTTTGATTATAAATTTTATTTAATTTTATTTAATTTGATTTAATTCTTTCTTATATTTACCTACAGTATTTACATATTTATAAATTATTTTTTTACCGTTTCTCATAACTTCTCGTGGTTCTGATAATTTGATTCTTTTACCAATATATTTATATATTTTATTAGTTCTTTTATTTATTATTGAAAATACCAATAAATCTTCGCTATTATTTTTTAAATTACTTATTTTAGCTAATTTTGAAAAAGCTTTATGAGCTGCTCTTTTAGGTGAAGAACCGATAAATTCACCAAACAATTGATTTTGACTTGGATAATTAATTATACTATATGTATCTTTTATATTTTTATTATTTTTTATATTTTTTTTGTTAGAATAAGATTGTAGATTATAATTGGATGATTTATTTTTTATATTTAATTTCTGATTATTATTATTATTATTCTTTTTTGAAAAATTAGAAAATTTTTTAAAAGTATTGAAAACTGTATTCATTGTTTCTCTAATAAATTTAAATATTATTTTATAAAATACTTTATAAATTAAATTATATAAAAAAAAGAATAAAGAATAATAATTCTAATGATATAATTTATCAAATGATCTTTATCGATTAATAATATATAAATATATTTATTTATAATAAATTAAGTGCAAATCAACATAATTAAATTATGGCGCTACTTTTTATTTAGAATAAATAAGCTTTATTAAAATATCAATTTATTTTATTTTTTTTAAATTAAAATAAACATCATTCCTTAATAAATATATTTTTATAAATTATTTAATTATCGTTTGACCATTTGATTGACCCACCTCACCCTCCAATCTTATCTGATTTTTCTTCTTTTTTATTATTTTTTTTACCACCACTCATATTTTCCATCATATCAACTTCAATTTCAACATCTTTTACTTCATTTTTCTTATTATTATTATTTGATTTTTTTGTGTTATTTGATTTTTTTGTGTTATTTGTCTTTTTAATCTTATTTTCTTTTTTGTTATTTTGTGTTGATAATAATTTTACAACTGAACGCATTGTAAATTTAATACCAGCTCTTTCAGCTTCTTTTTGTTCTTTTTCACTTAATTTTTTCCATGAACCTACATAAGGACCAAATATCTTTTTTTTAGAATCAAGAGTTGTTTCTTGAATAGTAAAAGTTGAAGTGCATTTTAATTTATTTTCACCACTTAAATTTTTATGGTGACATAATGATTTAAATAATTTTTTAGCAGCAGATAAAGGGGAACCAGCTTCAGATATTTTAACATATCCAATATTCATTTCTTTTTTATCAGCTTCAATTAATTTAAAATGTCTAAATTTTTTAGAATTTTTACTTTTATTTTTATTTTTTTTTGAAGAATTAGAAGATTTTGATGAATTTGATGAATTTGATGAATTTGATGATACAGATTCATTATCACTTTCATCATTTGATTTTTTATTATTATTTTTTTTACCACCTTTCATAAAATTTTGAAGTTTTAACAAATCATCTTGAAAAATACTGTTAGTATAACTTTTTGTCATTTTCTATACTATTAATTCATATATTTTTTTATATTCATTTAATTTTATTATTTAAATATTATTTAAAATAATATTTTTAACGTAAAAAAGATTATCATTTATATTTTTTTATTTTTTTATTTTATTTTTATAAAAAATAAAGATAGATATTGAGAATAAAATAATAAATAAAATACTTTGTTTTGAAAATAAAATATTTTTCTTATTTTCAAATTTATTTTCAAATGTTTCATTTACTTTTATATTTGAAGTTTGATTTAATGTATTATTAGCACTACTTTGTAAACTTTGTTTTTGTAAAGCAGCTGTAGTCATTATTTGAGCTGGATTACCTTGACTTTTAAAAACTCCATTATTTAAGGATAATTGACCAGTTGGATTCATACCAACAAATGAGTTCATAATTTGTATTTTTTTAAGTTCATCTTTATCTAAATTACTCATATTCATAATTAATTAATTTATATTACCTATAATATAAATATAAAAAAGTAAAAAATGAATAAATTAAAATTAAATACTAAATTTTTGTTCTATTTCATCAACTTTCATTTTATTTTTTTCTTTTCTAAAAATAACAGTTTCATAACTACCTACTATTTGTGTTCCATCTTTAAATTCATCTTTATAAAAAACTTTAAAATATCTTCTTAATAATATTGTAAAGATTTCATTAGGTTCTGGTATATAGAATTCAGTTTTTTTTATTCTTTTTTTTCCATTATCAAGTACAATTTTATCATAATAATTAAACCAACTATTATTTTTTTCCGATTCACTTTCTCCTAAATCTTCTTTTTTAGGTATATAATAACAATCATGTGAAAAATCATTTAAATATGTAAAACCATGTAAATTCTTTTTATCATCAATATAATGTGTTGAATAAAATCTACAACCCAATACAAATTTATTTGGATTATAAACAGGTAAAATCAAAAAACCTTGATTAGCTAACCATTTATTACAATTTTCAATTATTTTAATCATATCTTTATTTGAATGATAATATAATGTTCTTTCATCTAATAAAATATGAGAAAATTCACCATTTTTAAAAAGTTTTGAATCTCTTAAATCACCATGAATATATTTACATTCTGGATATAATTTTTGTGCTTTTAATAACATATTTTCTGATTTATCTACACATATAACATTGTCATAATCTTTTTTTAATAGAGACCCTGTTTTATTAACACCGCAACCACCAATCATTATTCGAATAACATCTTTATCCTTTATATTATCTAAACATTTACTCTTCATTACCTTTACAACATTTTTTGAATCTGTTAAATCACGATAAACAGTTTCATATATTTCTACAAATTCTTTATCATAAAAATCCATTTCATCGGTTTTATCTTGTTTTCCTCCCATTCTTTCTTCATAATTTTCAATTATTTCATTATTATTAAATTTTTCATTACATAATGATAATGATAATGAATTACATTTCATTATACTTATAACAAATATAATGAAAAGCATCATTGCCAAAATTGTTATTAATAATTCAGATGTCATTTTAAATTTTATAATTCCCTATAATTCCCTACTTTATTTTATTTTTTTTTCTTTCCTAAAAATACATTTTCTTTTTACTTAAAAAAAAAAAATTTAAAATATTATAGTTTTATTTATTTTTCTTTAAATCAAATTTAAAAATAATTATAAAATAAATTAAAATAAATAAAATAAATGAGTTTAAAGAAAAAAAGATTAATTTGAATATAAATAAAGGATAGAAAAAATGGAAAATTCAGAAGTTATCTTATCGAATGTTAAAAAGTTATTAGAATTTTGTTTAAAGAGGGAAAATACAAAATTAAGAAGTCAAAATATGGATGAATATAAACAATTATGTATGAGAACATTTACAGATGTTCATCAAAAATATCCTACCTTATTTTTCAAAATTGTAGAAGAACCATCATCTTTTCCAATGTATCGTTTGGAAGAGATGTTAAATATGAAAAAAAAAATTGAAAATAATGAATCTACTGAAGAAGAAGAATCAAAAAGATTAGGTCAACAATATTATGATGAATTTGTTAAAAATAATATTAAAAAATAAAATTAAAAAATAATATATTTAAAAAAATGAACTTTGATGATTTATAGGTACATTATATTTTTTACACCAATTTACAGCATTTTTAACTTGTTCTTTTACTAATTTATCATAATCATCATTACTAGGTTTTTCATATGCTAATTTTATTGTTTTTTGCAAATAAAATTTTTGATTTTCAATATAATCTTTATTATAATTTATTAATTGGTGAACAAAATCATTTGGTACTTTAAATCCAGACAAATCATATGTTTCATTTTCATCAATTTTTTTGTGAATAATTGAATCTTGATAATATTTAATTAAATATAATAAATAATCTTTATCTTCATTTGAAAGAGTATCTTTATATTGAATACAAACTAAATATTTTTCAGAATTTGCAGGTCTTGATGTTTCAGGTTTATATAAATGAACTTCTTCAAATAAAGTACACATTAAATATAATAATTTAATCATTGGACTAGTAAAAATATCAAAAATTTTACAAACAAAAGTTCCATGTTTTTTTAAAATATTTAATGCTACATAACATTCTGATAAAATAATTTGACACGAATTTATCTCTTGACCATTAAAATCAGCAGAATAATCAAAACCTCCATCTGCAGTTACAATATATGCTTTATTTTTATTAAAGTTTTTAATAAAATTTTTTACATCATTTTGAATATAAAGATTACCATATTCAATTTTAAATTGATTATCATCTGAAAATAATTTTTTCATTTTATTCCAATCAGGGACATATTCATTATTAGGTTTTAATGTTATACCATAAAATGTATCTCTACAATATCTATTTTTTGGTTTTAACTGCAAATTTCTAAAATTATATGTTGCTTCCATAAAACCACCTGGTCCTTCTGCTAAATGAGCAAAAGTCATATTATCTAAAAGATTAAAATGTTTAAAAATTTTATCAGAATAATTATAATAAATTTCCCACATTTTAAAATAAGAACGACTAATAGGTTGATAATTAGATATACTGTCTTTCTTTTTTTTTTTATTATAAGTTGTATAAATTAATTCAAAAGGATTACCTATTTTTTTTATTTTATCCCATTCATTTGAATTTTCTAATTGATCAATCTTTTCTTTTTCATATGTTATCTCCTCATAAAATTTTTTAAATATTAAAATATTTTTTTTATCAACTTTATTATAATTAATATTTTGTGTAAATATTAAATCATCTTTATTTACATTTAATAAAATATTCATTTTTTTTATACTTTATCTTATTTTTAAATTCTTTTTAAATTCAATTATTTAATTAATTTATATTTAATTAAAATAATTTAGAAAAAAATATTATTTTTTATTTTTATTTTTCTTTTTATTATTATTTTTTATTTTTTTACCTCCTAAATGATTTTTAAATGGTATTATAGGTAAACTATTATCTAAAACTTTTATTTTAAAATTATTAATAGCCAACAAATTATTTTTTTTTAAAGATACAAAATTAGCTGAATGAATTTTTTCTAATAATTTACTCATAAGTATATTGTGTGTTTGGTTATTTAAAATATCACTTTCTAAATTTATCATAAAATTTGTATTTGTAAATAATCTTAAAATATATATTAAAACTGCGTCAAAAACTCCTCTATAAATAATTAAATTATTTAAATCATCATATGAATAAACTTTTTTGATTTCACATATTTTATTTAATTTTTCTATAATTTCATTAATTGTTTCAAATAAAATATTAATTAAAATATTTTTTGTTTTTCCATTACTTAATGATATTAATATTTGATCTCCTCTTTCAGATATATTTTTTGCAAAATCATATAACCAGATTATTAGTTTTTTTTTTAAAGAATTATTTTTTAAAGAATTTAATCTAAATTCTAAATTATATGTATCAGGTTCTGATAACATATATAATTTTCTGATTATATGATTTATATCAGGATTTATATCTTTTGTAAAATTTTGTAAAATTAATTGAGCATTTTCTAAATCTCT
>JACCEC012278496.1_pt1 | contig 23244 bp, 20 predicted proteins | sample 7450121 | NCBI WGS metagenome assembly JACCEC01 (sample SAMN15323455, study PRJNA562643) | freshwater metagenome | isolation source: river surface water | place: USA:Blue River Watershed | collected 2017-08-18 | reverse complement strand
GTGAACGAGCCTGGGTACTTAGCAGCCACCGATGCTACCGCGTAGGCAAGTTGAGCTTTGGAATCAAATAGGAATGCAGTGTGGAATAAGCCCGCCTGGTTATCGCTGGCGTGTTTCAGCTCGGGTGAGTGTTCAAGAATCAGTGAGGGTTTGCTGCCGCGACCAAGAACCGCGGATCCGGCAACTTCAGAAATTAGATCAAGGCCAACCGCATCGCGGTAATAGGCAATCATGCGATCAAGATTTTCAACGCGCAGCGTCACTGCACCCATGGAAAGGTTTGCTGGCAAGCTCATATTTTTAGTCTAGGGGGACTAGACAAAATTAAGCAACTTTTGAGTAAAAGAAAATCCCAGTCCTCGTGAGAAGGAACTGGGATTTCGTGCACCCCCCGGGACTTGAACCCGGAACCCACTGATTAAGAGTCAGTTGCTCTGCCGATTGAGCTAGAGGTGCGAATCACGCTGAAACAGCGCAACGAGATAAAACTTTAGCACAAACCGCGCCTCTTTCTGAGCCCGGACTTGGCCTCTAGACTGGTACCTATGAGCGCACAGGTAAAGCTAGAAGAGGGCGCAAAAGCGCCAAATTTCAAAGTTCTCGACCAAGATGGCAAGAAGGTTTCGCTAGCCGATTACAAAGGCCAAAAAGTAATTTTGTACTTTTACCCTGCCGCTTCAACCCCTGGCTGCACCAAAGAGGCCTGCGACTTCAACGACAACCTGAACCCATTCAAAAAGGCTGGCTACACAGTGCTCGGCATTAGCCCAGACGCGCCATCGAAGTTGCTCAAGTTCAAAGAAAACCAAGACTTGAACTTTCCGCTGCTGAGCGACCCTGAGCTTGAAGTTCACAAGACCTACGGCGCCTTCGGCACCAAGTCCATGTACGGCAAGACCTACGAGGGCGTTATTCGCTCAACTTTTGCAATCGACGAAAAGGGCAAAATTACCTTGGCTCTTTACAACGTCAAAGCAACCGGTCACGTGACCATGTTGCGCAAACTGCTAGGAATTTAGTTTTCCGGATCCTCGAAATTAGTGAGGGTTGCGGCAACGACTTTTTTGTTGAAGAGCAGACCAAGCCCCAACACCGATGGCAAGATCAGGCTCCAGCCGATGGCCTGGCTACCGAATTGACCGCTAAAACTTCCGGTGGCAACCGCCAGTTGGACCAACTGCCAGAAAACTCCGCCTGATCTAGCCCAGCGCTTTCGCTTGAGCAACGCAAAACCGATGAAAATCACCCATGCCGCTGCAGCTGCCACGAGCGCGAAAAGGGCCACTGAGGTCACGAAGCTTTTGGTCTCGCCAGAGAGCAAAGCAAGGCCTAATCGGGCTGCTAGAACCCCCACAAACGCGCCCTCCGCCCACAGCAGAATGCTCGCAAAAACCAAGCCAGATGGGGCTTTTTCAGGCTTCGTAGTCATGGTGTCCTCAATATTGGGTATTGCCATCCGGTGGTCCGTGTGGCACGATTTTTACAGGAACGAAAACCGCTTATTTAGCGTAAATCACCTTTCAGGGATTCGTTTTCACCTCGTTTGGCCATTGGTCAAAGCAACACACTACATAAAGGAATAGCGTCATATATGGACATGAATTGGCTAAACGAATCACGTTGCCTAACCGAAGATCCGGAACTGTTTTTTCCGGTAGGTAACACAGGTCCAGCAGTTGACCAGATCGAACAGGCCAAGGCCGTTTGCCGCGAATGCGGTGTATCTACTCAGTGCCTTGAGTATGCAATCAAAGAAAACCAGGACACCGGCGTATGGGGCGGACTAAGCGAAGACGAGCGTAAGTCTCTGAAGCGTAAGTACGCAAGAGCACGACGTGCCGGCTAAACCAAAGTATTAGAAAATCCCACTCCTTTGCGAGTGGGATTTCTTTTTAAGCTCAGGTTCCCTAAATGGTTTTCTAAAGCGGAATCGAGATAGCGACTCGCGCTCCACCCTCGGATGGCGATGACCAGTGGATGCTGCCGCGCAGCTCTCCTTCAATCAGTGTGCGAATAATTTGGGTGCCGAGTCCAGTGCCGACTTTGCCATCGGTCAATCCCTTGCCGTTATCTGAAACCGTGATGAGCAATTGCTTTTGCTTGCGCTCGGCGTTGACCGCAACCACACCGCTTCGATCAGCAAGCCCGTGCTCGACAGCATTGGTGACAATCTCGGTAAGTGCAACAGCCAGTGGGGTGGCCAGTTCACTTCGCAGCTGACCAAACTTTCCGTCAATCAATGTCTTAATCGAGGTGTTAAGGCTTGAGGCCACCTCGGTTGCCAGCATCAAGATGCGGTCAAAGACTTCATCGAAGTTCACATCTTGGTTTAGACCCTCACTCAAAGTGTCGTGCACAAGCGCGATAGCCGATACGCGGCGCATTGCTTGTTCAAGAGATTCTTTGGCTTCGGCGCTCTTGCTTCGTCGTGATTGAATGCGAAGCAGGCTGGCCACGGTCTGTAAATTGTTCTTAACGCGGTGGTGAATCTCGCGAATAGTTGCATCTTTGGTGATGAGCTCGCGTTCTTGCTTGCGAAGCTCTGTCGCATCTCGGCAAAGCACGATTGCACCCACGCGCTTTCCAGCAGCCTTCAATGGAATCGCACGAACGGTTAGGGCAACGGTGCGGGATTCCATATCGGTGCGCCATGGTGCGCGGCCGGTGAGAACCAGCGGCAAGGACTCTTCAACATTTTTACCTTTGAGAATTGGCGCCGATGCCTCGGCAAGAGACTTGCCCTCAAGCTCCCCCGCGATTCCCAAGCGGTTGAATGCAGACAATCCATTTGGGCTTGCAAAAAGCACAACGCCGTCTTCATCGAGTCGAAACAATCCATCGTTTGCTCGTGGAGCACCGCGACGCGGACCGGTTGGATTACTGAAATCAGGAAAATTTCCCTCAGCAATCATTACAAGCAAATCGTTTCCGCAACCCAAGTAATTAAGCTGCAAGCGGTTAGGCATGATTACCTCAGTCAGATTTGTGTGACGAGTGACAACTGCAATTGGTTCCGCGGTTACTTCATCTGACTTGCTTGAAAGTTTGCGTCGAACTGGAACCGCGCTCAAGCGTGTGGTCGTGCCATCGGCGCCAGCCTGTGCCTTGGTGTCAACAGAGTTTCCAGTTTCAAAAGCCTGCTTTACCTGCGCGGCCCACTCTTTGCGAATTGGAGCACCGCTGATATCACGATAAAAAATTGTGGCCGCCGAAGACGGGCGCGCATGTCCGGCAGCAACGAAACTGCCATCGGGAGTTGGTAGCCAAAGAACAAGGTCGGCAAAGACAAGGTCAGCAACCAGCTGCCAGTCGGCGAGCAAAAGGTTCAGCCACTCGATGTCGGCATGAGATGCGCGACCGTGGGCTTTGTTTAACTCGCTAAGTACTGACACCTAACCGAGTTTAGCGATTGCCCTCTTGGCCAGACGACCCTCGAGCTGGCTGCGCTCGCCAAGCACTTGCGTGCGAGTGAAAAGCCCCAACGCCAGCCTGGCCTGGGACGATCGCTTGCCCACCGAAATAGGTAGGCAGTCACGAATTCCTAGGTCAGCGGCGGCAGGGTCATCGGGGATGAAACCGTTCACGGTTATTTGCCCAAGAGTTGCGAGCGTCTCCAAGATCTGTTGCTTTGCAGATGAGCCAAGAACCGATGTCCGTAATCGATTAACAAGAGTGAGCACCTGCCCTTTGGGTTTTAGCTCACTCATCTGTGCCATAGCGGCAAGATACCGGGCTATTGAAATGGGGTCGGAACCACAAATTGAAATGACCAGATCTGAGTAGCCAAGCGCCCAACGGGTTACAGCGTTTCTGTCGACCGAGCTCGACAGTGAACCTAAGCCTGCGGAGATTGGAGAGGCAACATCCAAGATTATGAAATCGAATTCGGCACTCGCGACCATAAGTAAGTCATCCAATTTCTCGGCGCTCACCTCGGGCCAGCGCGATTCAGAACTTAGCCCGGTCATCACGGTCAGATTTCCGCTGCCCAGAGTCAATTGGGTACTGAGCCTCGCGAGCTGATCGTGGTCAAAACGCTCTTGCCCAACTAAACGACAGGCGGCTGCTAATCCAGCGGGGTGATCGTTCAGCCCCAAAAGCACATCGAGACATGGCGCATAGGTGTCAGCATCCAGAAGGAAAACCCGTTTACCCGAGTCCGTTAATTCGCTCGCGATGCTCAGGGCAATAGTGCTCTTTCCTGGCGAACCCATGGGTGACCAGACCGTGACAAGCTTTGCGCTGTGACTATTCATCAGCCAAGGTTGGGCGCAGCACTAGAGAAATCTTTGCCTCCGAAGAAATCGCTGCCAGCACAGGACCCACCGCATCCACCGGCACCCAAAGTTCTACATCAGGATTTTGATTTGAAAACATCTCAGATTTTTCTAGCAGTCGCGAAACCTCGGCACCTAAAACTAATGCGTACGGTTCACCGGCGGTTTTATCTTCATCAATCGGAGTAACCCAAAGATCAACCGATGCACCGGCGATGAGCCCCGATGAAAGTCCCATTGCAGAATTCACCACCAATGGAACTCTTTCGTCTATTACTGCGCTTGCCACCATGCTTCGCGGAATTAATTGCCCATCGCGAATCGGACCAAGCAAATAACTGCCGGCGGGTAATTCACCCACACGTAAATAATTTTCTGACGAGTCACCAAGATTTACTTCGGCGCTGATTGCATCGGTGTTGGAAATGGGGCTTCCTGCCGGAAGATTTTGGGCCGCCACTAGGTATTCCGCGGTGTGATTGTTCACTGCTATTGCTGCGTACACACCGGCTATTGATCCAGCAAGCAAGAGCATGGCAAGCACTAGGTTTCTGATTTTTGCTCGCTTTGGAGATTTTAGATTTCGCACTCTAGGCATAGGCAGAGCCAACTCCAACTTAGAAATCTCCGTTGAGGTTATCCACAGATTCGATACTCAATTGCTCTAAAGCTGCTATCGGGACTGCAATTGGTCTTGGCGCCGCTTCCACTCCGTTTCCAGGCAGATAGATGAAAAGCAGATTTGCGGTTGCATTGTGTAATTGACCGCTTCGGAGAAAGTCTTCGTTGCCCGACACTCGCCAGCGGACTGAACACGGCGTCGGCAGGGTCTGAACAAAACTCGCGAAATCCAAAGCGAAGTTGCGCAGCCTCGGAAGTTGCGGATCTCCACCGGAGTGAAAAATGACTCTATTGATTGTGCGCATCGGGAAAATGTGCCAGATGGGGTTAATGGCATCAAGGCCCGCCATGAAATCAACACCGATGATTGGTGCTATCAACTCGCGAGGCATTAGGGAAGCTGTTTTCAACTCGATAGCTCTGGCATTTTCAGTGAAACTGTCTCGTAGTTTCTGCTCGCTGCTTGCAGCAAATTGTGCTTCGAGATCTTCAAAAATATCTTCGATGTGCATCCCGTAAGTATTGGCTTAGATTTTGCGATGCACAAAAGTTATACACAAGTTTTTAAAATCTCTTGTGTCCGGACATTGACCGGTCTAGCGTCAAGATTCTCAGGAAGATATCCTGTGGGAAAGTATGGGGGAATCATGTCTTCCAAGGAAAACCAAGAAGGAAAAGATACACACGCAAAACAGAAGAAATCAGACAAGCCACGCATCAAGAACCTGGTCCAGGCTGATGACTATTTTGGCCCGCAGTACAACAAGACATCCGAATTACCCAACCCAGAAGCTAGCCTCCAAGTCCTAGCCACTGGTGTCGTTGAAGTGATCGCCGGAACTCGGCAAATTGATCAACTAGCGAGGCTGCTTTCAGACGAGGTCTATCAACGACTCTCCCGACGGGCTATCGAAGCCAGGCAACTGCGCGATGCCGCCGGCCAAAAGGCCCACTACCAAACATTTTCGATACGCAACATGATGAGCACTTCGCCACGAGATGGCGTAATCGAATCAGTTGTTTTACTAAACGCTCAGCGCAGAACTCGCGCAGTAACTATTCGACTCGAAGGCATCAACAATAGATGGCGAGCGACTTCAGTAAGCGTGCTTTAAGACGCCAACAACTTTTTTAGCGGAAGAATGAGCTTCCCTGACCATTGGCAGGTTTCTGCTGCTGGTTAGGGCTTGCTTGACCGTTTTGTTCACGAGGCTCATTAGCACCGTGAGCTTCAGCCGCACCATCTTCGTTCGGAGCAGTGTAAGTCAGCTTGGCTGGGTCAACCACCGGAGCGGTCGGAGCAACCTCTACTTCAATGTTGAATAGGTAGCCGACAGACTCTTCCTTGATCGCACCCATCATCTGCTGGAACATGCCGTAACCCTCGCGCTGGTATTCAACCAACGGGTCACGCTGTGCCATTGCACGAAGACCAATACCCTCTTTTAGATAATCCATCTCGTAAAGGTGATCGCGCCACTTGCGGTCAACCACTGAAAGCACAACGCGGCGCTCAAGCTCACGCATAGCCTCAGCGCCGATAGTTGCCTCACGCTTTGCGTAAGCAACCTTGGCATCGCTAACGAGTTCACGAGTCAACCAGGCTCTGGTTAGCTTTGAGCGGTTTCCAGCCTCGGCAAGAACTTCACTGATCTCAAGCCCAACTGGGTAAATTGCCTTGAGCTCTGTCCAAAGTGCCTCAAGGTCCCAATCGTTTCCAGCGTTATCTGAAACGTGACCCTCAACAATTGCATCGATTGCATCGGCAAGGAATGAGTCAACGCGCATCGCGATGTCATCACCCTGAAGAATGTGGCGACGGTCGTTGTAGATTGCCTCACGCTGACGATTCAATACATCGTCATACTTCAAAACATTCTTACGAATTTCAGCATTGCGACCCTCAACCTGAGACTGTGCGCTCTGAATTGCGCGACTAACAATCTTCGATTCAATTGCGGTGTCATCAGGAACCGATGAACGGTTCATCAGCGATGCGGCAGCACCAGAGTTGAACAGGCGCATTAGGTCATCGGTTAGTGAGAGGTAGAAGCGAGACTCACCCTTGTCACCCTGGCGACCGGCACGACCACGGAGCTGGTTGTCAATGCGGCGTGACTCGTGACGCTCGGTGCCTAGAACGTAAAGTCCACCAACTTCAAGAACCTTCTCGGCTTCAATAGCCACAGCCTCTTTGATCTTGGCAAATTCTTCAGCCCAGGCGGCTTCGTAAGCCTCTGGGTTTTCGTCGTTATCCAAACCGCGCTTGCTTAGAGCATCAACGGTTAGGAACTCGGCGTTTCCACCAAGCATCACGTCAGTTCCGCGACCAGCCATGTTGGTTGCAACTGTTACCGCACCAAGACGACCAGCTTGCGCAACGATTACCGCTTCACGCGCGTGGTTCTTGGCGTTTAGAACTTCGTGGCGAACGCCTTCTTTTGCCAGCAGTTTAGAAAGGTATTCACTCTTTTCAACGCTGGTAGTACCAACCAAAACCGGCTGGCCCTTCTTGTGACGCTCAGCGATATCTTGAACCACCATGTTGAACTTGATTTCTTCGTTCTTGTAGATCAAGTCTGGTTGGTCAAGACGCACCATCGGTTTGTTGGTAGGAATTGGAACCACACCAAGCTTGTAAGTTGACATGAATTCAGCCGCTTCAGTTTCTGCGGTACCGGTCATGCCAGAAAGTTTGCTGTACAGACGGAAGTAGTTTTGCAGGGTCACGGTTGCCAAGGTCTGGTTTTCAGCCTTGACCTCAACACCTTCCTTAGCTTCAATCGCCTGGTGAATACCTTCGTTGTAGCGACGTCCGGCCAAGATGCGTCCGGTGTGCTCGTCAACAATTAGGACTTCACCGTTCATCACAACGTAGTCTTTGTCACGCTTGAAAAGTGCCTTTGCACGAATTGAGTTGTTCAAGAACGAAATCAGCGGTGTGTTTGCTGACTCGTAAAGATTTCCGATGCCTAGGTAGTCTTCAACCTTCGCGATGCCTGGCTCAAGAATTCCTACGGTGCGCTTTTTCTCATCTACTTCGTAGTCGATAACCGGCTGAAGTTTTTCGGCAATCTTTGAGAACTCGTTGAACCAACGGTTTGCCTCACCCGATGAAGGACCAGAGATAATCAGCGGTGTGCGGGCCTCATCGATAAGAATCGAGTCAACCTCATCGACTACAGCAAAGAAGTGTCCGCGTTGAACCATGTCTTGCTGCTGCCAAGCCATGTTGTCGCGAAGGTAGTCGAAACCAAACTCGTTGTTGGTTCCATAGGTGATGTCGGCAAGGTACTGCTCACGACGAACGTTTGGGTCCTGACCGGAAATGATGCAACCGGTGGTCATGCCAAGGGTGCGGAATACGCGGCCCATCAAATCTGACTGGTAGCTAGCCAAGAAGTCATTTACGGTAACCACGTGTACACCGCGGCCAGCGATTGCGTTTAGGTATGCAGGAAGGGTTGCCACCAGGGTCTTACCTTCACCGGTTCGCATTTCGGCGATGTTGCCAAGGTGCAGAGCGGCGCCACCCATAATCTGAACGTCAAAGTGACGCATGCCAAGTGTGCGCTTTGAGGCTTCACGAACCGCAGCGAAGGCTTCAGGGAGCAGATCGTCTAGGCTCTCGCCGGCTGCGTAGCGCTCACGAAGCACGGTGGTCTCGTTGGCCAGTTCCTGGTCTGAAAGGGTGCTGAAGTCCTCTTCTAGGGCATTTACCGCAGTTGCGTAGTTACGCAGCTTTGCAAGCAAGCGTCCTTCGCCAGCGCGCAGGACTTTATCGATGATTGATGCCAAGATTTTGCTCCATACCGGTCAGTTGGTTCTGGGTTCAATCTTAGGCGAAAGCCCCCGACCCAATTGGGCTGGGGGCTGACGCTCAGGAACTCCTAAGGTTTGGCTAGGACAGCGTGATAACGCCGTAGTTCCAGCCTTTTCGGCGGTAAACCACGCTTGGCTTGCCGGTCTCAGAGTCTAGGAAAAGGTAGAAATCGTGGCCGATGAGCTCCATGTGATACAGGGCATCGTCAACGGTCATCGGTGTGGATTCAAATTCCTTGCGGCGAATAACCACCGGGCTCTCGCCCATGTCCGGAGCTTCTGGCTCGCTTTCGGCGACCGGAGCCACTTTGCCAAGCAGCACGTCTGAGTCCGCTGGGCGAATGTCCAGCTCAGCAAAGTCATGCGCGGCCAATTCGCTGGTGCCAATTGAACCGTGGTGGCCGTGGTGCACCTTGCGGCGGTCGCTGGCGCGGCGTAGGCGCTCGGAAAGCTTGCCAAGGGCAATGTCGAAGGCGGCAAATTTATCGCCGGCGTGGGCCTCGGCACGGATCACGTGTCCCGGTTCAAAAACGGTTAGCTCAACCTGATCTTCTGGGCCGGAATTTCGGCTGTGGTCATGACGGGTCACTTTGATATCGAGGGCCTGAACCTTGTGAGCCAACTGCTCAACTTTGTGGGTTCGGTCAGATACGTATTCTCGAAAGCGATCCGAGACGGTGAGGTTGCGGGCTGTGATTTTGACTTCCATGATGACCTCATATCTACGGGCAACTTTGCCCGTGAATGAAAGGTATACCTTAAACGAATTTCTCGTGGCGTTTTTGAAGATTTTTCGGCAAGGTCTCAGCAAAAGCCACGAAGCCCACTACTTCAAGCCCGATGGCGCCCAGGCAGCGATAGCCCTCGGCAATTGTGGAGCCAGTGGTCACGATGTCATCAACGAGGATGACTCTGGGTTTGCCACCCCTTGGATTTTTACGTGGCGCCTTGGCCACCATAGACCCGATTAGATTCGTGCGGCGATCTTGCCCGCTCAGCGAAGCCTGATCGGAAACCACTTGCGAAAAGCTAAGCAACCTTTCAACGCGCAACAACTCGTTGAGATCTTTTGCAACTTGTCTAGCCAGTGCCTTAGCTAAAACGCTGGCCGGCTCAAATCCTCTTGTGGAATATGATTCACGTTTGCTTGGAATCGGAACAAGCGCAATGTTTTCAAAGTCAAAATTCCTGATGGCTTGTGACATTGCAGGCGTTATAACTTTCGCGACTGAAGTCTGGTGCCCCTCTTTGAACTCGTGTACTAACTTCGCGACATCCGTGTTGTATTCACAGGTTGCAAACCCGGTCAGGCTGCCAATTGTCTGTAGAGAAATTTTCCTAGGAGTGAAAGCAAGTTTCTTCACACATGAGTCACAAACGTTGGAGCCCTGTGCCGCGCAAATTATGCACTCACTAGGCATAAGGAGGTTGATTAGTTCATCAAAAATTTCCACGCTGCATAGTCGCAGGAACTAGAGCTGCCTGGAGTGCAAATTGTTATTTTGTGGATTACTAGTTTCCAGGAAAATGCAGTGCAGCTACATTGGTAGCAACGAGTAACCAGTTAGAACCGCGGAACTGGTACATGCTCGATCCGGAATCGCGAATAAACACCGTTGCAGCCTGACCGGAACCGACGATTTGAACTCCGTCGCGAATCGATGTCAGCGAACGAGTTCCCCCGCCCACCATCACCACAAGTGGTTGTGCATAACCATCGATAGGGTCACCGAGAAGGCCGATTCGAATGTTGTCTAACCAGGTAACCGACTGAGCGCCAATCTGGCCGGCAGGTTTTATCGGTGTTCCGAAGGTAGTTGGATTACCTTGCGGATCACGAATGATGGAAGCTACGTACACCGTGCTGTTCGCTTGGGTCCCGGTGGAAACAACAATGCGACCGCCTTCGCTACTCACGGAGAAACTGCGACGATCAAGGTTGCTCAACCAACCAGCAGAGAATGGAACACGTTTTCCCTCTGCGTTGAAGACCAGAATTCGACTGTTTCCACTCTTTGGCACAACCCACGCATAGCCACTTGAATCGAGCACAGGAGAAAGGAAATCCTCACCCTTCACCAATAGTTTTGGTTCCTGGATCAGCTTGCCGAGAGCCGTTTGATAAATGCCGTCTTTGGCTGTCAAGAGAACTGTGCTTTCCTCGGCATTCATTGCAAAGTCAGTTGCAGGAAGTTGGCTCAACAATTCCTTTGAACCACCCACAGCCTGAGTGCCAGCGCTGTCAATGTGGATTAACTCTTGATCGTATAGCGCCACCGGATTCACGATTTGATTCTGGGTGTTTGGAAAGCTGAATGAATTTGCATCGAGTGCACTTCGCTGCACGGTCACATTCACCGAATAGACACTGTTTAGCTGAATTAGAGTTTCACGAATTTGGGTTTGCATTTGACGACGTTCAGTTGCCGAAGCCTCGAGGGCCTTTGAGGAAAGGTCAACCGTTGCAATTCCATCGGCAACGGTCACCGTGCTGAGGCTCAGCTTGGTGCCAGCCGGAATCGCCGAACGCACCGCGGAAGTCAACCAGTCACTTGGTCCACCTAGCAACGCAGTCACCAAGCGGGTACTGGTTGACGCGCGCGACGGAAACCAGCGCACATCAGGAACAAGTCGTTTTAACTGATTGTCAAAGAAGTAAAGCGCGTAAGCCTTGAACACCACATCAAAAACCGGGCGAATAACGCTGATCAAATTTGGTGCGGAGGTAATGCGCCACTCGCCTGCTTCTTTGCGCATCTTGATTCTCACGAACTCACGACTGCCAGCTGGCATGGCCTGATACTGCCCGCGATCATTGACCTTGGCTGCGATTGGAACAACCACCGTGGCAGAGTCGTCTACAGAAAACGTGATGGTTGGATTTCCGTCTTGAATAAGAACTTCATTATTGGGGTCCCAGTTGCTCTTGAAGTTAGAAGACAAATACGACTTGGCAACTTCGTAATCATTCTGAGGACCGGTTCCGGCATTCAAGAAACCCAGCACAATTTCTTCTTGGGTGGCGCCTTCGGCCGGCCCTGAGGGCGAGTAGTAAAGGTAATCGGTTTCTAGACCAGCCTCAACGTTTGGTCCGGTTTTTATTTCACCGCTCTTTGGCAATTGCGCGCAGGCAGTTGTGCCAAGCAGCATCATGGCCGTGAATCCAGCCAGAGTAATTTTCAGAAACTTATTCATTTGTGGTACCAGCCTTACGAGACTTTTTTAGCACCTTGGTTGGAGGCAGTGGCAGCGGTGATTGTGTGAACACCATTCCTTGGCGACGAGGCAGGGTCAATCTAAATGACGCTCCCTCGTTTGGTTTTGCCCAAACCTGCAACCAGCCACCATGCAGGTGCGTATCTTCAAGAGAAATCGCTAAGCCAAGTCCGGTGCCACCGGTAGTGCGCTTGCGGGCTGGGTCGGCACGCCAGAATCGGTCAAAGACACGATCAACTTCGGCGCGACTCATGCCAATTCCGGAATCGGTAACGCTAATCGCCACTGCTGAATCACTCATGCCAACTGCAACACCGATAGGCCTGCCCTCGCCGTGCTCAATCGCGTTAGCTAACAAGTTTCGAATTAGACGCTCAATTCGGCGACCGTCAATTTCAGCATCAACCGGACCGCTTGGGATATTGATTTCAATTGCAGATCCGCGGCTCTGCGCTAACGGCTCAAGGCCAGCGATTGCCGAACCAACAACACCGTTAACGTCTTGAATCTCAAGGTCGGCGGCTACCGCACCAGCGTCGTAGCGCGAAATTTCTAACAAGTCATTCAGCAGAACTTCAAAGCGTTCAATCTGGTCATGCATCAACTCGGCTGAGCGCTTGGCAGCTGGTTCTAGTTTTTCTCGACTGGCAAAAATAATGTCGCCGGCCAATTTGATTGTGGTGAGCGGGGTGCGAAGTTCGTGAGACACGTCAGAAACAAAACGCTGTTGCATTTTCGAAACGCTGGCAAGTTTTGTAATTTGCTTCTGCAGCGAGTCAGCCATGCGATTAAAGGAGCGGGCAAGAATCGCGATAACGTCTTCTCCGCGCTCGGTAAGGCGGCGGTCAAGGGCACCTTCAGCGATTTCCTCAGAAACCTCGGCAGCAACCTGCACGGGCTTCACCAACCAGTTGGTCACGAAGAAGCTCACGGTTCCAATCATGAACAGCAGAATGAGCATGCCCCAGAACAAAATGCTTTGCACGAAATCAAGCGTCTGCTGCTCACCATTTAGGTCAAACACCAGGTACAGCTCATACTTACCTGCTAGCGGGATTTCAATTGGAGAGCCAACCACAATTCCAGGATGCACGGATCCATTTGGTTGGGTAAGTCCGACTGATTGATAGGTGAGCTTTCCACTTGATGCGCGTACCTGAGTTTTTAAATCCGCAGGAATAACCGCGGTGTCTAGATCAGCTGAAATCGGGCTCTGCAAGATTTGCGCACCAACCTGGCCTGGCGTGCGTAGCAGTGCAATCTTTCGCGAGTCAACGGTCCCCGATGATTCCAACGACGGGACCACTGAGTTCAAAAGAGTTTGCAACGCAATTTCATCGGTAACCGTAGAAGCTGAGAAAGTGTTCTGTACTTCAACAACTCCCCTCTCAGATTCGGCAAGAATCTGAGTCACTCGAGTTTGGTACAGACCGTTACCGATTGAGTAAGAGAGAAAACCACCCACGATAAGTAGCGCAATGCCCGAAAGCACAACGGTCGTGAAAACAGCTCGAGCCTGAAGGAATCGGCGAAAAAGACCGAGCGCCCAATCTATGGCGACTCGTAATTTCATTTAGCCCTGGCCAGCCTTGTAGCCAATGCCGCGAACGGTGGTGACAATTTTTGGATTGTCTGGATCATCTTCAATTTTTGAACGAAGACGCTGTACGTGCACGTTCACCAAACGAGTGTCTGCCTTGTAGTGGTAACCCCAAACAGTTTCCAAAAGCATTTCGCGAGTGAACACCTGCTTTGGTTTAACTGCAAGAGTAAGAAGCAAGTTGAATTCAAGTGGGGTCAACAGAACTTTTTCGCCACCTCGACGCACTTCATGCCCAACGATATCTAATGTCAATGGGCCAATTTGGATCTTGTCCTCTGATGCACCAGCAATTGGGCGAAGACGCGCACGAATTCGAGCGAGCAAAACCACCGGATCAAAAGGCTTTACTACATAGTCATCAGCACCGGCCTCAAGACCTCGAACAACATCGTCGCTCTCGGTTTTTGCAGTCAGCATGATGATTGGTGTTCCTGAAACCGCACGAATTTCTTCGCAAACTTCGATGCCGTCTTTACCAGGCAACATCACGTCAAGAAGAACTAGGTCTGGAGCCTCAGCCTTGAATGCATCTAAGGCACCAGAACCCGCGTCGTGAAAACAAACGTTGAAACCTTCGGACTCAAGAACAATGCCAACCATCTCGCGCAGTGCGTTGTCGTCATCGACGACCAAGATTTTGTGTGGCATGGTGATTCCTCGAATCTAATTACTAGTAGCGGTAGTGATCTACCTTGTATGGGCCCTGAACTGGAACACCGATATAGCGTGCCTGATCATTGCTCAACTGAGTTAATTCAACACCAAGTGCGCTCAAGTGCAAACGGGCAACTTTTTCGTCCAGTGTTTTAGGCAAAATGTGCACGCCTAGCTCGTAATCGCTCAACTTGGTGAATAGCTCGATTTGAGCCAATACCTGGTTGGCAAACGAGGTGCTCATCACGAAACTTGGGTGCCCGGTGGCGTTTCCCAGGTTCATCAGGCGTCCCTCACTCAAAATCAGTACCGAGCGGCCATTAGGTAGGCGCCATTCGTGAACCTGTGGCTTGATTTCAACCTTTTCAACGCCCTGGATGCGGTTGATCCCAGCCATATCGACTTCGTCATCAAAGTGACCCACGTTGGCGATAATCGCCTGGTGCTTCATCTGCAACAAGTGCTCAGGCTTGATGATCGCAGTGTTTCCAGTTGCGGTCACAAAGATGTCAACGGTTTCGATTACAGACTCTAGAGTCGCAACCTGGTATCCGTCCATCACTGCCTGAAGCGCACAGATTGGATCAATCTCACTCACGATTACGCGAGCGCCCTGACCGCGAAGTGCATCCGCTGATCCCTTACCAACATCACCGTATCCGGCAACGAAGCAGGTCTTACCACCGATGAGAGTATCGGTGGCACGGTTTAAGCCATCAGGAAGTGAGTGGCGAATTCCGTATTTGTTGTCAAACTTTGATTTGGTGACCGAGTCGTTCACGTTGATAGCTGGGAACAACAGTTCGCCGCGCTTGTGGAACTCGTAAAGGCGGTGAACACCAGTGGTGGTCTCTTCGGTTACACCCTTGATCTCTGCAGCAATGCGTGTGAAACGGGTTGGGTCATTCTTTAGCGATGCGCGAAGCAGTTCAAGAATTACCGCGTACTCTTCACTGTCGTCAGCTCCGGTTGCTGGAACAGAGCCAGAAATTTCGAATTCGCGCCCCTTGTGAACTAGAAGGGTTGCATCGCCACCGTCGTCAAGAATCATGTTTGGTCCGGTGTAGTTTTCACCAGCCGCTTCTGCTTCTGCAGACCAGTCGAAGATGCGATCCGTGCACCACCAGTACTCGTCGAGGGTTTCGCCCTTCGAAGCAAATACCGGAGTACCCGATGGGTTCTCGACGGTTCCGTTTGGTCCAACTACAACTGCAGCAGCAGCTTCGTCTTGGGTTGAGAAAATGTTGCAAGATGCCCAGCGAACCTGAGCACCAAGAGCAACCAAGGTTTCAATCAGAATTGCGGTCTGCACTGTCATGTGCAACGAACCGGTAATGCGTGCGCCCCTAAGGGGCTGAGAGGCTGAGAACTCTGCGCGCAGTGCCATCAGACCTGGCATCTCGTTTTCTGCGAGACGAATCTGGTGACGGCCGGCCTCGGCAAGAGTTAGGTCGGCAACTTTGTAATCAAAGGCGGTGATGGTTTTTGACATTGTGCTTACGCTTTCTGCTGGATGAGGTTTAGAACCTCGTCGCGAATCTGGATCATCTGGGCCTCGGATGAGGCTTCGACATTTAAACGAAGCAGCGGCTCGGTGTTCGAAGCACGAACGTTGAACCACCACCAGTTTCCAGCATCAGCAGGCTTGCCTAGCTCTTGTTTCTTTGTTGCGGTAATGCCATCAAACTCATCAAAGTCCGCGCGGTCTGCGAAAGCAGCTTGAACGCGGGCCTTGGCGGCTGCGACATCAGAGACGGTCGAGTTGATTTCGCCGCTCAAGTAATAAGGATTGTACTTTTTTGCAAATTCCGAAAGAGGCTGATCTTGCGACCCATACTCTGCTAACACGTGCATGGCCGCCAACATTCCGTTATCGGCACCCCAAAAATCCCTGAAGTAATAGTGCGCGCTGTGTTCGCCACCAAAAATGGCCTTCGTTGCAGCCATTTGGTCTTTAATAAGCGAGTGACCAACCTTGGTCTTCACCGGGCGGGCTCCGTCAGCGGCAATAACCTCTTCAACCACGCGCGAGGTCAATAGATTGTGCAGCACGGTAATTGCTGCACCAGGGTTTGTTTGCTTCTCGCGGGCAATCTCACGGTGCGCAACAATCGCTGCCACCGCAGATGGGGTAACCGGTTCGCCCTTTTCGTCGATAACGAAGCATCGGTCCGCATCACCGTCAAAAGCCAAGCCGATATCTGCACCGTGCTCAACCACTGCCTTCTGTAAGTCCACCAAGTTTTTTGGATCAAGCGGATTTGCCTCGTGGTTTGGAAAAGAGCCATCCAGCTCGAAATACATTGGGATGATTTCCAGCGGCAATGACTCAAGGTCATTCGCATGTCCAAGAACGGCTGGTACTGTCATGCCGCCCATGCCATTGGCCGCATCAACAACAACCTTGAGTCGGCGGATTCTTGAAAGGTCAACTAGCTCGCGCAAGTAAGTTGCGTACTGAACCAAAATGTGCAGTTCGCGATACGTGCCTGGGTTCTCAACTTCGTCGATTCCGTTTTCGATATATGCTTTCGCGCGATCGCGAATCGCCGCCAACCCGGTATCCATGCTGATCCCGCGTGCGCCTGCGCGAGAAAACTTGATGCCGTTGTATGCGGCCGGATTGTGACTGGCGGTAAACATCGCAGCTGGTGCGTTTAGTACACCCGATGCAAAGTAGCTTTCATCTGTGGAGCAAAGTCCGATTGAAACCACATTGGCACCGCGAGCCTGAGCTCCAGCGGCAAACGCGTCAGCAAACTCAGGCGACGAGTCGCGCATGTCGTGACCAACCACAACATCTTTGCCAGCAGCATCAAGCTCATCTACGAAACCGGCAGCGAGAGCTGAAACAATTTCAGTGGTTAGAGACTTGCCTACTAAACCGCGTACGTCGTAGGTCTTGACGATTGCATCCCAATCAATATTCATCGCGCTAAGTTTACCAAGGCCAGCCCTTGGCCTGCCTAGAATTGGGCCATGGCAGAGAACCCGAGAGCTAAAGGCGTCAACAGAGACCGGCATGGTCGCGGTATTCGCCAGCCCCTGCTGAGCAATCTGCTTCGCAACGGCAGTCGCCTATCGAGCTTTGAACAGATAGTTTCAGGGACCTGCGAGTATCTAAAGAACTGCTGGCCCGAAGAATTGATCGACCTTAATTGGGAGGTAGCCGATGCGCCTTCAATTAGGCCTGAATCAAAAGGGGTTCGTCGCTGGGCGGTAAAGCGTGACGAAATGACAATCGTTATCTACCGCCTGCCGATTGAGCGCCTTGGTCACCACAGCCGAGTAGATGCCCTGCACGAGCGCATGCACATTGAGGAAAACGTTTTTGCCGCTGTGGGTCACCTGATCGGAAAAGACCCCTGGGATCTGGTTCCAGATCGGTACCGCGACTAACTCGCGATAGCGGCCCTAGCGAACATTTACTGAAACTTTTCCGCCAGCATTTTTTTGATCCAACACCGATAAGTTCGCGACCGTGCCATTTATGTCCGTTATCAAATTCGCATAAATCGGATTCTCACTTGCTGCGAACGAATATGTAGAGCCAGGGGTAACCTCGAGAACCTCAATGACCCCGGTTTTGCCGTTGTAGATACACAACTTTGAAATTCCGGCGGATGGGACTGTCAGGTTTCGCTTGCCGGTGAATTTTTGAGCGGCAGGTATCCAGGTGAAATCGGGAGCCGAAGTTGCGGTGACACGAGAAAGACGTATTGACGATTGAATCTCTACGTCGGCTGAAATTAGCGCAACATAGTTTCCGTCTTTGAGGCCAGGTATTTCAATGTCGGAAACGGAGCCGGCATTCACGGTTGTGCGAACTACTGTTCCAAAAGTCGATGCACTAGCACCCACGATTTGTGCGGTTACCGTGGCCGCTGCGTTTCCGGGAACGAATACTCTCAGCACCGTAGCAAGGTCTTCAAAATCTGCACTGGAGGAACGAAGCTTGGCGGCTTGCGCGGTTCCTCTTATAAAGACGCCGGGCACAACCTGCTGCTTTGAGAATTCCGGTGAAGGGGAAACATAATCAACTCCTGCGGCACTCAACCCGCGAACAGTGCGCTGTTGGATCCAGGCTGCCACTGCCCCACCATTTGCCATTACATGCACACCAAAACTTTTTGTCTTTGGAACAACACCGGAAAGCGGAACCACGGTTGTTTTACCTGCAACCACTGCAATGCCATTTAGGCCCGGTGCATCAATCGAACCGGCTTCACTAAAAATTTCTAGACTCACCGTTGAATCCACCTGAGTTGTGTTGCGCAAAATCAACAGCGCCTCGCGACCTGTCGTGGTTGAGCCGCCCAATAACCAAATGTCGTTGGTTGGCAACTGGCAGTTGGTTGCAGCTAATCCTCTTAGGGTTGCGCCGGCTGCATTTTGAAACTGGCTTGCGTTCAAAAGCGCTGAGCCCTGATTGGCAACACCTCGTGGCGCGGTAACTGTGTAAATTCCATCGTTTGATTCAAGAGTTGCGCCATCGGTGGAATTGAACTGGCTGACGTATGAAACATTGCCAACATGTTCAAAGTTGCCAAGAGAGGTTCCCTGCGCGCCACCGGCCTTGAAAAGCGATCCCGGGCAAACCAAGCTAAGGTCTCTTGCCTTTACATCTAGCGATGCTGGCGCAGGAACATTGCCGATTTGAATTTCAAAAGTAGGGGTGAGCAATGTACCGCCGACGACAGTTGCCAACACTGCGAAGAGAATCACAATTTTCTTGAACATTAGTTTTCGTCACCAGCCTCAACAAAAATCTGACTATCACCAGAAACACGGCGACGCTGGTTTGTCGTTGGAATTGCAAGCAGCACAAAACCAAGCAGCACGGCCAATTGAACACCTTTGGTTATTGACCAAGGCGAATTAGGTTGCAGCCCTGCATTAAGTAGCTTCTGGTTTGGCTCGCGCACTCGCCATAGCTGACCCGAGTCAGTTGAACCAACCGCTTCAAGTTCCTTAACCGAATCCAGAGCAACACCAAGTTGACCGGCTATTTGCGAAGACCTATCTGGAACTAGAACGTACCCAATTCCGGCATCGTCGATTATTTTTTGAAGATCAGACCCGTTAGCCGAAGCCAAATCGGCAACCAATTGGGCGATGCGATTGTATTCGGCGGCTCGTGACTCCTTTACTCCGTCAAGCGCAAAGCGGTAACTCAAACTCACATCTTCAAGCTGCACACCGTCACCAGAAACCACCTCGGCGCCAAACTGGATTGACCCATCCGGATTTACTTCGGGATTAATGACCAACATCTTTAGAGCGCTGCCCTGTTCTGCCTCGGCGGCAACGATCGACGGCACTACGCGGCCATCGGTGTATTTCAAACCTGGAGCAGTGGTAGCCGCAAGCACAACCGATGGCACCAAAGTTATAAGGGCTAAAACAGAACCAATCACTTTTAGTGCAACAGGTTTTTTGATTTCACTTAGACCGAGAGCAAACAGGACACTGATGACTAAACCGAATATTCCCAGCAGTGCAGCCGGTGAACCATTTACAAAATCATTCGATCTAACGGTCGAGCCAACACCAACTGCGACGAAAGACAGACTGCTGACCAGCCAGGCGATTGCAACCGCAGCAATTGCCGTAATCCAAGCAACAAAGGCCATGCCCCAGCGCTTGCCAACCAACGCGAGCAAGGCAATCAAAATCACAGGAACGATCACCAAAGATGAGAACTCACCCACCACAGGCAGACTCATTCCAAAACTGGGACCGCCCAGCATTAATTGCCAGACCGGAGAACTTTCACTTTGCTGTGGTAAGCCAGGGTCAGCAAGAAGAGCCATCGGCTCGGCAATTGCGAAAACGTAATACAAAATCGTTGGGCCAAATATTGCCGCAGCAGGAAGCGGAATCCAGATTAGAAATCCGACCTTACGAATCCGCGTAAAAATGACGAGCGCAAGAGCCGCTAACAAAATTGGAACAGTGTTGGGTGCTGCTGCAGAAACAACGAAAAGCAACAACCCCGATACCGCTACCCAGGACCAAGTCTGAGTAGAAAAATTCGCTCTACCGATTCCAGCTGCACGGGCGATTGCAAAAACTAACCAAGGCAAAGTTATCTGTGCAATCACAGCCGGAATTCTTGCCTGCTGCTGTGCCAGTGCCAATGCAGGCCAGAAAGCAAAAACAAGTGCAGCTGAATTTCGAACCAATGTTGATTCACTGAACATGGCAACAACTCGCCAAGCACCAGCGAATGCAATCGACTTTGCCAGGAGCAACAAGATTGCTAGTGAAAGCGACGGCGCCCAAAAGGTCATGCTGCCCAAAAGTGTGAGTACCCAAACAAACGGATCGCTCGGCCCAAAGTAGCCAAGGCCTATCGGCTGGAAGCTTGCACCGGCTCTAGAGAAAAGCGTGATCCATGAGTCGCTCAGCGGCAAGAGCCCTCCGCCGGTTGCAGCCGTTGCGGCAGGCCAGTAAATAAAGCTGAGGGCAGCCAGGGCCGTTGCAATCCAGAGGGCACCAGACGCTACGAATCCTGCCGCGGTTGAACTTTGTTCAACTTCGAATTCTCCGCGAGCGAAGGCCGCAAGTGTTGCCTCACTCTGCTCGCGCTCTAAGGCCGCTCTATTAGAGCTTCGAACCTGCTGCCACGTAGCGCGTAACCCGCGCAGTTTTGAAAATTTCACAACGCTGGTTTTTGCAATGGCCCCACGGCTACTGAATCTGCGCCCCACGGTGAAGAAGCCCCAAATTGAAGCCGATATCTCAGCCCAAATTCTGTCTGGTCGCTTTGCTGCAATCCGGCCAACCGCGCGAATTAGGCCAAGCCAAGGCAAGAAAAGCCAAAACAGCAGCGCAACCGGCAAAGGTGCAAATGCCAAGCGCAAATGAATTGCACTTCTTCGTAGCGCAGCCTTTGGTGAAGTGTCCAACCAACCGCGCGGGCGCTTACCCTTCATTGAAAGTGCAGCGTGTGCAACTTTTGCGCTCGGCACAACCACAACGCGGTGACCAGCCATGCGGGCACGAATTGAAAAATCAAAATCAACAGCCAGCTCAGGTGCAGCCTTGTCAAAGCCACCTAGTTGCTTAAACAAATCAAATCGAATCAACGCGGCTGCTGTTCCGATTGCTAGAACATCGTCGGCGTCATCGTGCTGGGACTGATCAAGTTCGCCGCTCACGATTGAAAACAAATCACCAAGCGGGGTGAGGGTGAGGCCCAATTGATTAACTACGCGCGGATCATTCCAATCCACCAGCTTTGGTCCAGCCAATGCCACAGAAGGTGATAACTCAACCGCTTGCAAAAGATTTTGAAGAGCACTCGGCTCTGGGGCGCTGTCATCGTGTAACAGCCAGATCCAGTCCGGTTGTTCTGAGAAATTTGAGGAAATATTTTTTACGGCAAACGCTACTGAGTTTGCCAAGGTTGTCGAAGATGGCAGTTGCTCTACTTGCGAAACACCTGCGGCACGAGCCACTTCAACACAATTTGAATTTGTTGAAGTATCAACTACAAGAATCTGATCGACTGATCTCGTTTGTTTTTTTAGCGCATCAAGAGTTGCTGAAAAATAATCTGGCTCGTCGTGAGAAATTACGACGGCTACTACTGAGGGTTTCATGATCAACGGCCTGAAGCCGTGAGATTAAGCGCGCTTCTTAAGCTTGCGACGCTCGCGCTCTGACAAGCCACCCCAGATACCAAAGCGTTCATCATTTTCCAGTGCGTACTCAAGGCATTCGGCCTTCACTTCGCAACCTGAACAAATGCGCTTTGCATCGCGAGTTGATCCACCCTTTTCAGGGAAGAAAGCTTCTGGGTCTGTCTGTGAGCAAAGTGCATCAGCCTGCCAAGAAAGAGGATCATTTTCAGAATCCGAGTATGCCCCCGCGACACCAAGTCGAATTGGATCGATAAACCAGTTTTCTGGTACACGATTACGACTGTCCATAACTACATTCCCTATTCCGAAATCCCATGCGTCAGTGCAAGGGAATTCTATGGATAATTCCTTGGTTGTAATTACACTCTTGTAGTTCGGTCCGTGTCAAGTCGAGATTTGCAAGCCTAAAGGGCTAACTGAGGCTTCATGGCCCGGTTTTAGGTTCCTGAGGTGGCCAAAAAGCCCGTTCCACTGCCTGAAACGCTGAAAAACTTCGCATCTGCCGACATGTAGGCAGCTTCTCCGCGACGCAAAACTACCCGCTCTTCGAGGCTATTACTCAGGGCAATTTCACCAGCCGTGCAAAGAATTACAGCCTCCCCAGCGAGGTTTAGGTCGGCCATTAGGCGCTCCCCGCTCGGTTCCATTTTGTAGAGCAAGAAGTCATCGGTGTTGCACGGGTACTGAACCAACCCCGATGAAATTTCACGCGGCTGAACCAACGGCACGTGGCCTGCAGTGAAATCAATCACACGCTCAAGTTCTTTGGCATCCACGTGCTTTGGTGTCAAACCACCGCGAAGAACATTGTCAGAAGCCGCCATAACTTCAATGCCCAAACCACTTAGGTAGGCGTGAATATGTCCGGCCGGCAAAAAGAGCGCCTGTCCCGGTTCCAAGAAAACGTGATTCATCAGAAGAGCTAGAACTACTCCGGGATCCCCTGGATACAAAAGGTTCAATCGCTCGGCCAACGCAAAGCGAGCTTCAAAATCCGCCATCGCTGTCAGCTCGGCATTGAAGCCATCAAGATTTCCTCGGCGTTGAATTATGTCGGTGAATACTTTGCACAGTCCATCGGTTTCTTGCAGTAGTTTGCGCCAGTTGGCCGACATTGTTCTGAAACCTTCAGAAACTCCGGTGTGCGTTTCCATGTCCTCAAGCAGCTGGTCGATTTCTTGCAAGGGTTTGAAACCGCATAGAGCCTCGAAATCAGAAAGCGCAACAATAACCTCAGGTTTGTGCTGGTCATCTTTGTAGTTTCTGTTGCTGGCAGTAAGCGCGGTGCCCTGAGCATTTTCTCTCGCGAAACCCTCTTGAGCTTGCTGCCTAGTTGGATGTGCCTGGATTGAAAGCGGCTGTTCGGCGGCCAAGATTTTCATCAAGAAAGCAAGTTGATGTC